>Ga0082335_1002716_pt1 | contig 31980 bp, 28 predicted proteins | sample Subgrocontami58m_FD_72375 | JGI IMG/M metagenome (GOLD analysis project Ga0082335, IMG submission 72375) | Subsurface groundwater microbial communities from S. Glens Falls, New York, USA - GMW37 contaminated, 5.8 m (SPADES assembly) (version 2) ...
CGCACAGTGTGATTTTGTATCGGTCGATAGCCAATATCAAGACATCGGCGGCGTCCGGACAAAGATATTACAGGGCGATCTTGATACCCAGCCCGGATTCAACGGCATGATAGGATTTCATTTTTAAAAAATCGGGCAATTTGGTTGACTTTTTAAATCAATTTAGTTAGCTTTGCACCAGTTGTTCAAACATTTAACACGGGGGATCTATGAAATTCAATAAATGCTTATGTTCGCTCTTGGTCGCGCTCCCTTTTGTCATCTCTTGCGCAGCCACTTCCACTGAGAACGATCTGGACAAGGCGCGGTTCGCCTTGGACAGTTGCTCTGACACGAGTATCGCAGACTGCGAGACTGCGGCGGCCGAGGCCGACAAGGTCCAAGTAAACGACCCATACAATATCGATGCCTCGATGATCGAGTCGAGCGCCTTGGCAACAGCGGCCGGGATCGGCCTTATAACAACGATGTCTGATATCGCCGATGTAAGTGTCGACGTCGAGGATAGGAAATTTCAAGTGATCCACGATGTCATTGTCTTGACAATTCAGGATATAAACGACCTGAGAAACGCAATTACAGCCCAATCAGACATACCTGCGGCGAACCGCCCGGCGGCAACCGACCCGGAGCATAACGATTTCTTCTTCCAGATGGGATTTCTGCAGACAGTTGAGATCTTCGCAAGGGCAACGATCCTTGCCCAACCAACCACCACAGCGGCCGTTACCGTTAACAATATAGTAGAGGCCGACAGGGGCTATATGTACGACGACTTCGTCGCCGCCGATGACAACCTGATCGAGGGGGGCGTTGCAGCCGACGGCGATGGCGGGGACCTGATCGCGGCGATCAGGCAGAACTACTGCGTCTTGCACAATGTCACTCTACCGGCTACGAACGGTTTCACGCTTGCGGAACTCCGCGATCTGATCACATGCCAGCTATGCCTCGGAGTGACCGATACATCTATTTGCCCCATACCGTCGGAACAAATGACCCAGGCCGGGGGCTATTTTCAATCGCCGGCGATCGCAACGTGTGCGACCTTTAACTTTACCGCCTGCGATGGTGCGGGACCAACTTCGTAAATATTTTTTGGGGGATAAACTATGAAAAAGATAATCGTATTGGCCGTTTTGATTTGCTTGGCAGCCTCAAGCCTCCTTGCAGCTCCTCTGCCTCAAGAGAAAACGCATTTTACGAACACAACGCCCACCTTGTATCGCGGCGTCAGGCCTCTTGGAATGGGGAACGCATTTCTGGCCATGAAGGGCTCCGATCCCTACGCCATCTATTACAACCCTGCCGCGATCTGGGATTATAAGAACAATATCACCTGGTCAACCGGCCTGCTGCCTTTCCCGCCGACTGAAATGAGCTATTCCACAATAGGGCTGATAAGTGACATCTCTAATTTTAAGGATGACCTGGATGCAGCGGCCGGCACAAGCGCCAAGATCGACGTCTTCAACGATTTTATCAACAAGCATATCGGCGAATTCAACGAAACTGAACTCCGTCTGCCAGTGATCGCCGCCTTCAGTAAATATTTCTACGTTGGTGCCATAGTTGAAGGTGAATCCGCACTTTCATTCAGGAACAGGGCCTTTACCAACTTTGAATTAAAGTCAACCGTCTATGGCGGCCTGACGCTAGGATCAGCCTATGGCCTTTTTGATGACCTCCTTGAGCTTGGCGTCGCGGTTAACGTTCTTTATGCGCTCCAGAACGAGCGTGTCATCACCACAGGCGACATCCTTGCGAACAATTTCGACGATTACAAGTTGGACAACTGGTCGCGCGGCCTGGGTATCGGCGCAGACGTTGGCGTGAAATTTCAGATCCCCGATTTCGGAGTTGATATCATTGATACCTTGAAACCGACCTTGGCCGTCACGTATCAGAACATCGGCAACACCAAGTTCCGCTGGATGAAGCATAACGGCGCGCCGGAATCGATCCAGCAATCGGTCAGCGCCGGAATTGGCATCTCTCCCTTGATCGGCGTTATGGAGACCAATGTTTTGGTGGACTTCAGGGAGATAAATGTTAGAGAGGACTTTCTTTTGAAATTGAACGCCGGTGCTGAAGTCAAATTCCCGTTCGTTTGGGGCACGCCATCTTTCCGCGTTGGCGCCAATCAGGGCTATCCGGCCTTTGGCGCGGGCATAAAGCTGTGGAAGATGACTTGGAACGCCGCATACTACGGAAGGGAGCTTGGCCAATATACTCGTGCAAAATGCGGCTGGCGCCTCGCCAACGAATTCATCTGGAACTTCTAGAAGGAATCATCCGCATCGCCGCTTCCTGCGGCATCTATCGGCTGCATGGATTCATCAACACCCTTGGCGAGATTTTCGAACTTCGTAAAATCGTTCAGGAAGGCAAGTTTCGCAAAACCGATGGGCCCGTTTCGCTGTTTGCCGATAATGACCTCTGCTATCCCCTTTTCGGTCGTTTCGCGATTATAGACCTCGTCGCGGTAAATGAACATTATAACATCTGCGTCTTGTTCAATGGCGCCGGAATTATGGCTCACGATGCCATCTGCGAGCCATGAGGCATGACCAGGCACCGTAAGATCATAAACATCATCTTCGCCATCTGGCTCTATAGAAGTAGCGGTATCCCAAAACAAATCACTGCTTGCCTGTGAACGCAAATGGTCATCGTTTAATAATTCTGCGTACTCTGCAACTACCGCTCGTGACGGCGCAAAGTTAAAATGAGCAGAACCTCCATAGGAAGTTCCCCTCCTTGAAGCCATGGCTCTATGAGATATCCTTTTTTCGGCCATTTTTGCCCTAATGTATTTAAAGATATCCTTGGGTAATGTATCTACGTTTGTATTTTCACCCGTTCTGGAAAGAACTTGAGCCAACTTCTCAGCCGCCTCGGCCTTAGGCCCAAAACCACCGACCTTATCAAGGAATATTTTTTGATAATTTCCACCGCTGACCTCAACATGATATGCTGGTTTGTATCTTCCCTGCTTTACCTTCCTGATCCTTGCAACGATACCCAGCCTTAACAACATGGCCGAAACATCACCGGCCAACCGGGAACTGTTAGTGCTATAGGAGATCGTATGCTGACCACGAGCGCCATTTTTTCTAACATGAATCGTTCCGTCTGTGGCCCAAAGATGTTTTAGAAAGAGCGCTGTCTGTTCGCCGTTAAGCGTGAAAATATCCTCCGGAACATGTTTTTCATGCGATCTCTGATCGAAGATACCCAGCTCTCGGAACCATGCGCCGATGCCCGCATGATGCCATCTGTTGCCGTTCCCGGATATCTCGAGTTGGTGCCATCCTTTTTTGGACTCTCTGCGGTTCACCTTACAGCCAAATTCACTTTCAGCGGCATCTTTCACGGCGAAACTGTTCTCTTCCGAACCTGTTGTGTAACGGAGAGGCTGATGATTCAAATAACTGCCGTCTCCGATCATGTGGGCCAAAAGCATCAGGCGTTTTTCCGGCCATAGTTTTGTGGCCGAGTTTTCAGGGATCCGCCTTGCCAAGGCGATCCGGTCACCCTTCTTCATGTTTTCAACTCTCAACCAACCATCGGCCCCATAAAGCCTGTGCTGACCGGTAGCGCGAAGGTTCCTGCCGCTGGCAAAATTAACCTTAAAGACCGGCCTACGGCCGACCTTCCAAACCATATCGCTTTGCGCAGAAATAAGACGGTTGTTTTTATCCTTGGCCCAAACATGCGGAGTCGTTCCAACCAATTTCGCGATCGGAACGCGCCTGCCGTTTGCAAGAGAAACATGTGTATCACCGGTAACACATTCACGTAGATCGGCCATTTGAGGGCGTTTGTCCTGCCTGTTCTCAACCGCCCGGTTGAGCTGTGAGACGGCTATGACCGGAACTTTAAGTTCTTTCGCAAGCGCCTTGAGCGACCCGGATATCTCGGATATCTCGCGCTCACGGCTCTCCAACCGCCCCACGCCCCTCATCAGCTGCAAATAGTCAACGATGATAAGTTTTATCCCCTTGTCCTTCTGCAGGCGCCTTGCCTTCGCGCGCATCTCAAGTACCGTTATCGCCGGGGTATCATCTATATATATAGGCGATTCAGAGAGAGAACCGGCCGCGCGCGTCAGCTTGGGCCAGTCGGACTCTGCCAAAAAGCCCCCGCGCAGCTTTGAGCCGCCGACCTTTGCCTCTGAACAAAGAAGCCTCTGCACCAGCGACTCTTTGCTCATTTCGAGCGAAAAGATGGCGCTTGGAATGTTCATCTGAACGGCCGCATAGGCCATCATGTTGAGCGCCAGCGCGGTCTTGCCCATACTGGGGCGGCCTGCAAGGATGATGAGTTCGCTTGGTTGCAATCCGGCGGTCAGACGATCGAGTTCCGTATAACCGGTAGGAACGCCGGTGATCAATTCCTTTCTCTCATAGAGTCTTTCTATGGTCTTGAAACTGTCCTTGACGATATCTTTGATCGAATAGAACGATTGTTTGATCTTCTTTTGGGCGCACTCAAAGATAATGCGCTCGGCCTCGTCTAAAAAGACATCGACCTCGCCACCCTCGGAATAGCCGCGTTCAACGATCTCGGTCGCCGACGATATCAAATGGCGAAGTACCGACTTTTCATAGACGATCCTCGCATAATAAATGACGTTCGCGGCGGTGGGAACGCCCGCCACAAGGCCGGCCAGATACTCCGGGCCGCCGACATCTTCAAGAGTATTATTGCTTTTAAGGACGTTCGTTACGGTGATAAGATCGGCCGGTTCGTTCTTCTGATACAGCTCGATCATGGCCGAAAAGATCTCCCTGTGTCCTCCGCGATAGAACGCCTCTGCTTGAAGGAATTCCAGGACCTTAGTCACAGCATCGTTGTCCAGAAGCATCGCGCCAAGGACCGACTGCTCGGCCTCGATGTTCTGCGGGGGGAGTTTAGTTATTGCGCCGGACATAAAAAGGTAAAAGGAAAAAGTAAAAAGGTAAAACTACAATTCAAAATTTAAAATTCTTATTCCTTAGTTTTCCCTTTTCCCTTTTCCCTTTTAAATTATTTTTTCTTCACCACCCACACTTTGACTATTCCAACCACCCCGGAATGCAATTTGACCTCAACATCGAAGACGCCGAGCTGCTTGATAGGCTCTTTAATAGTGATCGCCCTCTTGTCAATGACCGTCCCCTCGCGCCTTAGCGCGTCGGCGATATCACGGGTGGTCACCGAGCCAAACAGCTTATCCTCTTCTCCGGCCGCGCACTCAATTGTGATGGAGAGTGAAGCCAGTTTCGCGGCCAATTCCTCCGCCGTACGGCGCAGCTTTTTCTGACCGGCCTCCGCGACCTTCTTTTGATGGTCCAGCATCTTTATGTTCTTCGAATCTGCGACCACCGCCTTCTTTTGAGGCAAAAGAAAATTCCTGGCATAGCCAGCTTTCACCTTTACCAGTTCTCCGGCCTTTCCAAGGCTCGAGATGTCTTCTCTTAATATTACTTCCATGATTTCCTCCTTAACTGTAGTTGCCTGATTTATCAGGCCAACATTTAGCCCGATAAATCGGGCAACTACACTTTTTATGCTATTTTATTAACCACTTTTTTCCTAAAACCCACCCAATTATCCGATAGACCCAACGCAATAAGGACCAACCCCATGAATTGCATGAACGCGAAGATCAAACCATAGACCGCCAGCCTTAAAAAGGGCGACTTGAACCTTTGCATCCAGAATGTGACGACGAAACAGCCCTGAATAAAAAAGAACCCGGAGCAACAAAAAAGCCCGTTGATCGCCACGAACCTAAGATATTCATTATGCACAACGTATGAATCGGCCAAAAACGCCATGCCGCAGACGATGACCGACCAGACCGGCCAGAACGGGAGCTCCTTCATCGCGACATTTCCCAGATACTTCAACCCACCGGACTTCTTGGTCATGGCGTTCGTCAATAAAAGTGTGACGGATACGACCAAAAGACTGAAGACAACGAGGGCCGACGGCATGACCTTCAACATAAAGTCGGCGATCGAAGCCTTTTCGGCGGTCAGATACGCCAGCTGCTGAGGCGTCAGCGCCGCAACGCCCGACTGAAGACTGATAGCCTCGTCCATCCCCTGCACAACGAACGTCCTTATCCCCTGAATGATATTCCCGTAGGAATCGGAATAGAGCAGGAGAAAAAATATCCCCATCACCGCAAGCGTTGAAAGGATCGCCACTCCGGAAAGACGGAAGATATCAAACTTTCTCACAAAACCCTCGCCCAAGAACAGCCCGATCAGCCCGTAGTAACAAAAATATAAGAACTCGAACCTCCCAACATAACCGGTCAGGAAGGCGGCCAAGGCTATAAGCATCAGTGTTGCCAGCGCAGAAAAACCCTCTTTCCTTCCGTATTTAACAAAGAGGAACAACGCCGGAACGGGGGTCGCAAAGACGAATATCCCGCTCTTGAACAGGGCGATTGTGATCGCTGATGCTATTAATAAACGCTTTATCATTGTATAAATTTAAAATTAAAAAGGCGAAAGGCAAAACTACAATTTAAAATTCAAAATTTGCCTTTTTCCTTACTTTTCCCTTTTTACTTTTCCCTTTTGAATTTTCTTATTATCTCACCTGCGTTGCTGTATAAGGGACGACCGCCAACAACCGCGCCCTCTTTACCGCCAGCGTAATATAGCGCTGATGCTTCGCGCATGCGCCCGTGTATCGGCGAGCCGATATCTTGCCGCGCTCTGTGATGAACGTTCCTATCTGTTGCGGATTCTTATAATCGAGTTTCAACTCTTTATTCGCGCAAAAACGGCACGAACGTTTGCGCTGAACACCGAACTTCGACATTCCCTTGCGGGGTTTTTCTTTGTTCGTTCTCCTAGGCATTTGTCCCTCCCTTTTCCACTGTTGGAACTTCTACAGCAACCTGCACTGCACCGGCTGACGGCGCCGCACCGGCTGTCTGCACTACATTAGCTGCCTGCTCGGCCGTTGCCTTCTCCAGCGCCTCTCTCTCGTCGACGATCTGTTTCTTTCTCGTCTCCACGTCCGTGTCTTCGTCAAGTTTGACGGTTAGATATCTTAATATCCGTTCGTCGAGCTTGAACGTCCTTTCGATATCCGGGACACATGTATTGTCGGCACAATAGTTGACATAGGCGTAGTAGCCCTTCGTGCGCTTTTTCAGCCTGTAGGCCAGGTTCTTTTTTCCCATGTTCTGGGAAAAGATGATCCCGCCGCCGTGGCGGCTGATGAGCTCGCCGAGCTTCGTCAGCGACTGCTGGACGTCCGCATCGGTCAATGCGGGGTCCAGAATGTAGGTCGTTTCGTACTCTCTCATTTGTTTCTCCTTACCCGCCGAAGTTTTAGTGGCGGGTCCTTTTGGTCTTTGTAGTTATGTAGCGCAGGTCTTTAGACCTGCCAACATTGGCAGACCTAAAGGTCTGCGCTACATCTTATCAGGCCAACATTTAGCCCGACAAATCCCTGCCCGCCTCTTGCGCCAGAGGCGCATCAGCCTCAGGCTGAGGCGGGGGGCAACTACAACTTGGCCCCCGAAATCATTTCGGGAGCAAGGGACCATGATATTTCTGCATCGCAACGTCGGCGCCTTCACCAATGAAAGCGACGACGGCGTCTTTAGCTCTGATTATAACCCTTTCGACCTCTTCTTTTTCGGCCTTGGCGAACTGTTGCAGCACATACTCCGCCGGGTCTGCGCCCTCCGGCGGCCTGTTAATGCCCAGCTTAAGCCTCCAAAACTCGTTCGTTCCAAGGTGGTCGATGATAGAGACCACTCCGTTGTGGCCGCCCGCGCCCGAGGCGAACGCGAACTTGAGCTTGCCCAGCGCCAGGTCAATGTCATCGTGGACCACAAGCACATCCTTGGGCTCGAGCTTAAAATAGCTGCAAAATTCCCTGACCGCCTCGCCGCTCAAATTCATGAACGTCTGAGGCTTCACAACACAAACATCGTGCCCCCCTATCTTTGTCATTCCAAAGAGCGAATTGAACTTCTTTTTACCGACCTCGAACTCAAACTGCGCCTCAAGTCCTTCTATCACTCCAAAACCGATATTATGGCGCGTCTTACTATATTTTCGGCCCGGGTTTCCCAGGCCTATTATGAGTTTCATTTTTCATGTCATCCCCGTCCGCCTCAGGCGGAGGGATCCAGTGAATTCACGGGATTCCCCCGCCACTACTACACGGCGGGCGCGGCGCTTTCGCGGGAATGACACCCTATTATTTCTTCTCCTTGGCCGGAGCAGCGCCAGGCGCAGGCTTGGCACCGGCAGCAGGAGCGGCACCCGGTGCGGCCTTAACACCAGTGGCCGGAACAGCACCCGGAGCAGCGCCCGGAGCAGCACCCGGAACAGCGCCCGGTGCGGCGGCAGCGCCTTCAACAGGCACGCCTTCAACCGCGACTGGGGCGGCCACTTCTTCCTTCATTGGAGCGATGACTGAAACGATCGAGAAATTGACCTCATGCAGGCATTCAACGCCCTCGGGCAGTTTCAGCTCATTCATGTGAATACTATCGCCGATCATAAGTTCTGTGATCTCTACATCAATATGTTCCGGTATAGCCATTGGCAGACAGCGCACGGAGAGTGAACGGCGATCCATTAGCAGCACGCCGCCCTCTTTGACCCCTTTTGCCTTGCCGGTGAACATCAGCGGCACCTCGACCGTGATCTTCTGCTTCAGGTCGAGCACCTGAAAATCGACATGCGTGAATTTGCGCGTAAGCACGTCCGCCTGATAGTCGCAGATGCGCGCCAGGACCTTTTCCGTCCCTTCAATGGCAAGGTCGATCAGCACGTTCATCTTTGAATGCGTGCTCACCGCTTGTTCAAGCGTCCTTTCATTAACGGCGACCGTTACCGGTTCATATTTTTTGCCGTAAACAACGGCCGGGATCATCCCTCCCCGCCTCACCTTGCTGGATGCCGACTTGCCGATCTCTCTTTTTGTTGCCTCTAACGTTACCCGTTCCATATGTTCTCCTTTTTCACTTTCGTAGTTGCCTGATTTATCAGGCCATAAATTAGGCCGCCTTCGGCGGCGACTTTACTATTCGAGCGAGTCCCGAAGGGGCGAGTCGAGAATTTCTCTATGACGCTGACCGGTTCTCGACTCCGCCTCCGAACCTGATGGTTCGGGGCTCCGCTCGAACAATAAATGACGCCATATTGAAATTCCTATACATATATTTATTTAGCCCGATAAATCGGGCAACTACACAATTCAAACAAACAACGACGAAACTGAATCCGCCTGATGGATCCTTTTTATCGCCTCGCCCAATGTCGGGGCGATCGAAAGGACCTTTATCTTTTTACAGCCGTTGTTCCAAGATATCGTGTTCGTGACCACAACCTGTTTTAGTGCCGAATTCTCTATCTTTTCGATCGCGTTCCCGGAAAGCACCGCGTGCGTGCCTAAGGCATAGACCGCCTTTGCGCCCTGTTTCATCATTGCGTCCGCCGCCTTGGTGATCGTCCCGGCGGTATCGATCATGTCGTCTATTAAAATAGCCGTCCTTTTCTCTATCTCGCCAATCACGTTCATCACCGCGCTCACGTTCGGCGAGGAACGGCGCTTATCTATCATTGCCATGGGAACGTCAAGCTTTTTTGCATATGCCCTTGCGCGTTCCGCGCCACCTGCGTCCGGGGCGACAATGACGATATCGTCCTTGATATTATTTCTAATATAATCAAGCAGCACCGGCGTGGCAAAAAGATGGTCGACCGGGATATTAAAAAAGCCCTGTATCTGGCCCGCGTGCAGGTCAACCGTCAGGACCCTGTTGACGCCGGAGGCCGTCAGGAGGTCGGCAACGAGCTTCGCGCTGATGGGCGTCCTGGGCTGGACCTTTCGCTCCTGCCGCGCATAGCCATAATAGGGGATCACCGCGGTGATGCGTTCCGCGCTCGAACGCTTCAGGGCGTCCACCATGATGAGGAGCTCCATCAGGTGCTCGTTCGCCGGCTGCGAGGTCGGCTGCACGACAAAGACATCCATGCCACGGACGTTCTCGCCAAGCTCGACCCACGTTTCGCCGTCGGAGAAATGCTTGACCACCGCCTCACCGAGCGGGACCTTCAGGAACGATGCGATCTCGCCAGCAAGCTCCCTGTTCGCGTTGCCGGTAAATATCTTTAAATTCTTGAATTGGGACATATATTTTTATTGCTGTCCTTCTACCAAAATGTTCGAACCTGGCATCAGGGCAGGCGGGGGATATAGACTATATTTGCGCCGATTTGTCTATAGAAAATTTGCGGAAATCTCCGCCACGGCTTAAGGCTCGGCCGGTGGCTTATAGTGCCATCGGCACCGATCATCCGGCGGCTCAGAATCGCCCAACTCCAGATCCCCATAAACCCCACTTATGAGCCTGTTGCATGAGTCCAATTTTTGTCATTGCGAGGAGCGAAGCGACGAAGCAATCTCCTGTAACCTATTGATTTATGAAGATCGCCACGTCGGCCTTCGGCCTCCTCGCGATGACAACAAAGACTCGTGCAACAGGCTCTTATACCGCCATATATCCCCCTATAAGCCGTATTTGAGGCGTAAATGAGGCGTATTTGAGCCGGAAAAGGACGTAAATGAGCCGTAAATGGGCCGGTATGAGCCGTATTTTTTTCCCCGCTCGGCATTTCAAACGCCCCCTTGGCCGCAAAGTCATAGATCATCAGCCCAAGGTAAACGACGCTATAGACCGTCAGTATTGGAAACAGCACGCTCAATTCAGAAAATGTTTTTTTAATATCCATAAGGACATTTTTACATCTGTCCGGCGAGTTTTACAACATTTATTCTTCAAGAAGTTCCCACCTTTGTTAGGAATTTATATTAGCCTTGGACGCTGCAACACGCGCAACAACCTTCAGTCAACTGGTTATTCGCCTGTTTGCTCAGATTTGGAGCATGCGTTTAATCCAAGATCTATCGGTTCGGTTGAAAATGTGAGATTGTTCGTGTCATTGTTAAATTCAACCCTTTTTTCCCTTCCGGACACTTCTTTGAGAATATTACCATCCAAATAAAGGCCTTCTACCCAATCATAGCTACTTGCAGGGAAATATATCAAAGTTCTTGTCTTATTGGCCCTGTCATATCTGTATATTCCGCCCTTCAATGTGCTCTCAAATATGAACCTTTCATTCTCCACTGTGCACATAGTCGTGGCATCGCCGGTTATTTTACTGAAGTTTCGTTTGATCTCTTTCAGCGCTATGGGGCCGCTTTTTATCACAACGTCAGGCATGTTATTACTGTCGCGCGACCTCTTAGAATTGGCCAACATCCATTCGGTTATTTCAATAGCGTCCTCATTCTCTGCCAATTTAAACTCAGCAAATGCATCTTCAAACCTATACACAAAATTGAAATACGACCACCCAAATATGTCATGCACACGTTTATCATCATCATAACGGGATATTTCTTGCTTTGAGTGAGGTTCTGGCCCTTTTGATCCAGCTGATCTCTTTATCTTCAAGAGCGTAGCCACCGGAACCGGATTGACAAGTTATGATGATGTTTTCGATTTCGGAATATTGAGCTTTTGTCAGGCCTTTTGGATTTGCCGTAGTCGCATCGACCGAACAATCGATCTCAGCAAGAACCGCTTTGGGAAGGGTAAAAGCCCAGATGAAGATAACGAAAAATAGTATATTTCTTTTGGATGTCATGAGGGTCTTTCTAAAGGAATTTTTAATCAAAGAGTCTCAATTCGCTTTTCAAACTTAGTATCATCGAATTCCTCTTCCAACCTAGCGTGGTATAAGTCAATAAGATCGTTGGCGGTGACTTCTTTAATTTCAACTCCACCATTCTTTTCTAATAGTTTTGTTTTGGTTCCCCTAGTTATTATCCATACCTGTTTGGTGGCCGCTTTATCAACAACAAGAAGATGCCTTTCTCCAACCTTAACCTTCTTGTCGTTCTGCAATTGCGCCACGTAATTTTCAATCTGCGTTTCCTTCTTCTTAAGATCTGCCTGAAGTGTGGCGTCGTAGATCACAAACATCTTTTCTGTCTGAAACACCCCGTCAGATTTTCCTGCCTGATTATAATCCGGGAACCTGTAGATCTTTTGTAATCCCAATAATTTTAATAGACAGAACACCAATTTTTCAAATTCCCTCCAGTCGTCAGTTGTGCATAATGTTTTGAAAAATGGAGGTTCAAAAAGTTCACGCTCATCACGATGATGCCCAGTTGGGGCTTCATCACAATACCATCCATTAATTGAATATTTTACATGCTCGGCCGGGCATTCGATCTCTCGGGGATCGAGCCTAAACGTAAACCTGTATTGTTTCCCATCTTCTTTTACATCTAGTATCTTTCCACTCCAGCACCCTTCAATTTTATTTGTCGTTTTATTTCTTCTGATAAAAATAGTTTCGATATTCGCTCTTGGAAGACCACTCCCTTTATACATCGTTTTTAGATAAGCTGATCTGCCATTTACTTGATCCCAATGTTTTTCAAAGCCTGTCACCATTATATATTGTCGAGTAGACATTTCAAATACCTCCTTTAGGTTTAGTTTGTATTCCCTGTTTCTCTCCCCTTTCGGTCTGGAGAGTGTCACAATATTTAACCCTTGAAAGCATTTTAACGCCCCTCACAGAACCGCACCGCCTTGCGGTGTCCCGATCGAAGTCTCCTGATACCTGCCTTCTTCCATTATCCCTGATTTTAGAAACCTTGTCACCAAGCTTAAGAATGTGGGGTCGTTTATCCGTTGTCTCAAACACTCCATCAGCCATTGGTGGTCTATGTTGTCAAAATATCCCTCTATGTCTATCTCCACTGCGTATCTGATTCTCTCATTCATTGTCACCCTGTTCAGTTCCTTGAGTGCCTCATGACATCCCTTCTTCGGTCTGAATCCGTATGAAACATCTAGAAAATCTCCTTCATAGACCGCCTCCAGTATCTTCTTCATTCCCATCTGGACTATCTTGTCCTCCACTGTCGGTATCCCCAGCGGTCTTGTCTTGCCGTTTCCCTTCGGTATCTCTATTCGCCTCACTGGCTGCGGCATATATTTCTTCTCTTTCATTCGCCCTACCAGGTTTGCTATCTTCTCTTCTATCCCTACTCCGTAACTTTCTAGTGTCTCCCCATCTACTCCGGCCGCCTTGTCCTTTAGCTCTCCGTAACACCCCAAGAGAAATCCCTCATTCAGCAAATACGCCAATGACGTAAATTTTGCCTTCGGGTCTTCCCTTGCTATCTCGGCTATGCGTCTAAGTTTCGTTTCCACTCGTTTTCCCATTTCTTTGCATGGCAAGTGTTCCCCTTTCCGCAACGTATTGTTGCTAGCCCCTTCGAGTTCCGCCACCGGCAGATCACTGGCCGTTGCTCCAGTTACTCCTCTACTATGGACTAGTCCGACTTCCATCGCGTCGTCAACTCCTCCTCCCCTCTTCAGGTTGTCGGAGCTTATCCCTTCTACCTTTTGGGAAACGCGCTGGATATCCCGAGTTCCTGCTACGTCCTTTCGATACCATGCTGCGGGCTTAGACCCCGATGGAGTAGTGCCTCTCTCGCTATTTCGATTGACACTATGCTGCCTTCCCTCGATATGAACCGTGTCGGCCTCCATTACGTGGAGCATTTCGAGGCTCAATCCCTTCACTTGCGTTGCGGCCTGATATCTCCTTCCCTCTGGCTTCATCTAGTTCGTTGCCTCCTTAAATGCAGAGTTCCGTTCAGGGCTGGTTGCTAGCCTTTGCCCTGTCCCGATTTTAACGGGCTGAACGTCGCAAGCTTCTCTCGGCACACTCATAATTATCCTCTTTAATTATTCCGTTTTGAAAACTGTTGGAGCTTCCAACGCCACCATCTCAAGAGCCTCTATCTCCGGCAGGCTCTTGCCTGCAATTCCCTGCAGATCGCCATACATACCGACTGTAGCCTGCATTACGCGTTCGGTCTGTTCCTCACGCTTAGCCCATTGTTTTGTGATAACCTTTCGTTCACGGTCAAGGTCTTCTTTCATTGTAGAAAATCCCTCAACAATCGCCTGAATGCGCTGACGGAAACGAGGCCCTGTAAGATATGTGTAGAGCATTTCCATTTTAGTCTGCTGACCTTCAGATGCAAGCCGCGCAGTAGAAACCTCAATCAATGAATGGCGCAACATCATGGCCACTGGAATAATTACTCTTGGTTGCACGATCCACACATTATCAATCAAATCAAACGCCTCAACATCTTTTGGTAGCGATTGACTTACAAGCACGGCTATTTCCGCCTTGGCGGCGCGCTGGTCATCACGGAGCTTTGGAAGCCAGCCGTCAACCCAATTTTTGGTGCGTTTAGACTCCCATAAAATAGTTCCACACAACTGCCCAAGTGGACCCATTACTCTTTGGAGCGTATCTCCACCATGTTCCCCCTTTGGAACCGGTTCGATCGTATCATGGGGAAACTTTGCCTTGAGCATTGCCTCAATTTCAAGCTCCTGAACCTCACCTTGAAGCTGTTGTGACCCTTGTTCGGCCCTGCGTTTAAGTTCTTCGATCTGCTTTTGCATCGAGGTAATGGTCTGTTCTTTTTCTTTTACCTTAAGCTGTAAACTTTCCTCCACTTCCTTCTTTGCCTGTTCTCGTACTGCATCAAGACTTTTTTGAACCCGTTTTTCAACGGTCAATTCTAATTCGCGTTTGGCATCGTCCAGCTCACGCTGTTTACGAATAAGGTCAGCTTGTGCTTTTTGTGCCTCCGCCAGTTTTACATCGCGTTGTTTGAGAATATCCTGCAGGTCGGCAATATCCTTTGTTTTCTGCTCAATATCTGTTGCGGCGGCCAGTTTTGCTTTTTTTGACTCTTCGGCGGCGATTTTAACACGATCCAATCTTAACTGTTCACTCACCTTGCTGGCTATCTTTTCATCAATTGCCACTTTTTCATCGGCGAGCGTTTTTTCCTTGTCGCGAATATGCTTTTCACGTTCGGCAATATCTTTATCCTTCTGCGCTATCTGTTGCTCGTAATGCTTGCGTGTCGGTGCGATCAGCGGAGCCACGAGCGATTCGGTCAGTGGAATTACGGAATTACATTTAGGACAAATAATAGTTGCTTCTGTCATGATTTTTTCTCCTCATCTTTCACTTCCCCGCTTAATTCTGCTTCAATTTCTTCAATTGTTGGGAGGCTAGATTTTAGTTTCTTCGGCAAGGAATGTGCTAATTGATATTCAGAAACGCCAATTGGTTTTTTTATATCACTTAATGCATACTCGGCGATCACTCTATTTTGCTTCTTACATAACAATATGCCAATTGTCGGGCGGTCACTTTCTAAACGCAGTTGTGTGTCGACTGCTTTTAAATAAAAATTCATTTTGCCTGCATGTTCCGGTTCAAGATCAACGGCTTTCAATTCAACAACCACGTAGCAACGAAGCTTCGTATGATAAAACAGCAGATCAATAAAAAAATCTTTGCCCCCCACCTGTAAAGGAACCTGTCTTCCGAGATATGCAAAACCTGCTCCTAGCTCCAATAAAAACCGTGTAATATGGCTGATAAGCGCATTTTCCAGATCCCGCTCGTCATATTCTTTCGTCATGCTTAAAAAATCGAAAATGTACGGATCTTTTAGTGTCTGTGCCGCAAGGTCTGACTGTGGCCTTGGCAGGGTTAATGCAAAATTATTAATAGATTTTCCTTCGCGTCGGTAAAGGCCACTTTCAATGTGATGCACAAGAACACTGCGACTCCAGTTATGGACAATAGTATTTTGCACATAATACAATGCTTCTTTGAGGTTTTTACACTTGGAAACAATAGCAATATTATGTCCCCATGGAATTTGTGTTATTTGGTCAATAACTGCTGGTTCCATCGCATCTTTTTCTAATTGCGAAACAAGCTGTTTCGTAATTCGGCCAACAGGCTGTTGGCTAATTTGAGCGCCTTTGCTATAAAACAAATACCATTGACGAATAAGTTCAAGATTACGACGGGAGAAACCTTTCATATCCGGGAACTCCACCCTTAAATCTTTGCTTAACTGAAGGAGAAATCCGTCACCCCATTTTGCATGTTGCTGTTTGACTGTAATATCAGCGCCCAACTGCCAATATAAGTCAAGAAGCTCCGTATTAACTTTTACGGCCGCCTTCAGCTGTGCATTACGAACCTTAGCCTTTATATCTGAAAGCCATGTTTTATAATCTTTATCATATGTTAACTTAGATTTCATGGAAAAATCCCCTCTCAAAAACGGCCTGTTTCTCATAAAAGCTACGATCCATTAAACCCATCGAATTCGATGGGTTTAAAATGGCCCCTTTCCACCTTTTTCAGTCACTCTATATTTCTGCAACCGACTGTTCGGTTTGTCGGGGATGGTGTATTCAATCAGCCCTTTCTCCAAAGCAGGATGCAGATAGTTTTCTCTGAAAGTAGGCCGGTGTTTTATACCAAGAGCCAAACGCAGTTCTCCGGCAGACAATTCTTTCTGTTGAAAAATACTTAAAAGCCGTTCAACTGGGTCGGTTGACTGGGTCGGTGACTGGGTCGGTGACTCTGGCTGTGACTCTAGCTCCTTTGCCTTTGCAGGTTTGCGATAAGTTATCGTGAAAAAGCCGGTTGCCTCGAACTGCGGTGCCGGGACACCTGCCGCTTTGGCCGCTTCCCGCATCCTCTTTATACCGGAACCGACCTTTTCCACTTCCCCCATGCGATGAAAGAGGTCGGCAATAAGTGGGTTGCGGTGGACGCTCTTGTGCCCCAACTCCGACCTCTTGAGCCCGGGAGGCAAACCACCGGGATCGCTTATCTCCACGCGGTCGCGGTATACCTCCACCATCACAACAGCCCCTCGCTCGTGGTAATCCCTATGAGAGACTGCATTGAGTACAGCCTCTCGCAATGCGGTTTCGGGCAATTCCAATATCTCTTCGCGTTGCAATTTTTCTATCTTGTATCGAAGTGAAAGGTGACGCTTGAGAAAGATCATCGTCTGCTCAACGTTGGCCGGAAGGTTTTCCTCAAGATCTTTACGATCTAAAATATGCACCTTGTCGGTCCCCGCTAGTAAAAGACACGTTGTCTTAGCGTGACGAATGAACTTAACAGGGGCTTTTGCAAAGAAAAGAACGCCTGCATTATTAAATAGTATCTTTTTGCCCTTTCGTGTGGCAACGCCTAAATTGTACAAAATATCTTCTCTCTTTAGCCCTTCTTGCACAATACCCGCACGTCCAAGAAACAAACCAAAAGCCTTAGCATCAAAATCTTTAGGGTAAGAAAAATCATGACATATCTGCTCATCAAAACAGAACAGCTGAACGCGGCGCACAAACTCTAAAAGCTCATCTCTTCGCATCTTTTGGCTACACGTACCCACACGAAGATAATAACCTTCGCTACAACTATACGGCTTTTTATCTCCCTCCGGAATATCGATGATAAGAATATCTTTTTCTTTAAATCGAAATTTTGAAATAGATAAATGCACCGATGGATCACAATTTCTGGCAACATCCTCAGTTTGTGCAATAAATCGATTTGAAACATTAACGCCAACAACGCAATTTGCATCATTTACACCGACAATGACACGACCACCCTCGGCATTAGCAAACGCTACAAACTCCTTTGCAAGTGAAGCATTAGCGCTCTCCTTAAACTCAATGTGTTGCCCTTCTCCAACCTGAAGGAGGAGAGAAAATTCAACTTCTGGAAGTTTATCTTTGCACTTCATATTTACACAACCCTCCACTTCACCGTAAAAAGCGGCTCTAGTTTGGTCCTTTGTTTCAACTGCGCCTCGACCCTTGCAAGGAGCTGTTTTTTTTAAGCATCGCACTCCTTGATCCATTCAATAAGTTTCCGTTTCAACTCGTCTTTGCCTGGCAAATAAAGCTGATATTCTTTCGCATGGATATTGGCTTTTTTGGGAAGGGTGATCTCAACTAAAGCCTCATTTTTCTCTTTGCAAAGAACGATGCCAACGGTGGCGTTTTCGGCTTTGGTCCTGACATAACGGTCAAAATAATTGACATACATCTGCATCTGGCCCAAGTCCTGATGAGTGAGCTTGTCGATCTTAAGGTCGATCAAAATATAGCAACGCAGAAGACGATTGTAAAAGACAAGGTCAACAAAGAAATGGTCGCTATCAAAGGTAAATCGCTTTTGACGGGCCTCAAACAAAAAACCTTTGCCCAGCTCCAGTAGGAACTTCTCAATATGATTAATGATAGCAGATTCAAGGTCAGATTCGGAATAACGGGTTTGCTCGTTCAAACCAAGGAATTCAAGTACAAGGGGTTCTTTTAAAATATCTGCTGGCTTTTTTACCAGTTGGCCTTTCTCCGCCAATTTACGAACACCCGCCTTGTCTCTACTTAGGGCAAGACGCTCGTAGAGCCCGGAACTTTTCTGGCGTTTGAGTTCGCGAAATGTCCAGTTCTGACTGGTGGCCTCGATTTCGTAAAAGCGGCGTTCATCGAGGTTCTTGATGCCCAGAAGTTCGACATAGTGTGACCAGCTCAGTGAAAAAGGAGGTTGCTCGACTTGCGATAGTCCAGACGTTGTCTGGACTATCTGAAACGGCACAGCACCTGCCATGCCGGCATGATCCTGCAATTGTCCAGACGCTGTCTGGACAATTGGAGTCCGATCCTGATAGGCTAAGTAAAAACTCCGCATGTTGGCGATATTGGTGCGCGAGAAGCCATTGCCAAATTCCGCAGACAGGCGCTCGGCCAAATCCGCCAGCAACTTCTTTCCGTAGGCCGCCCGTACTTCACCCGCCTGCTCATGCGTGACAATCTGGCGCCCGATTTCAAAATTCGTCCACACCTGCACCAAATCGACACTGCGGGCAACACTGCGGCGGGCGGCAATTATAAGCTCGCGAATGTGCGCATAAAGAGCTTTTTCCCCGGTTCGTTTTATCAGTTTCATATTTACACAACCCTCCACTTCACCGTAAAAAGCGGCTCTAGCTTTGTCTTTTGCTTCAACTGCGCTTCTACCCTGGCAAGGAGCTGATCCTTTTTATTATCCACTTCGTCCTGCTCTTCGTAAAGCCTTCGGCGCGTTTCGTTGCGCCTCTTTTCCATATCCTTTATCTGCCGTTGGGCTTTGAGCTTCTCTTCCAAGTTCACTATCTTCTTGGCGTTGGTCTTTGATGTTTTGATATCGATATCCAGTTTTCGCAGATCGAGTTCCAGCGCCTTTTTCATATCGTCTGCCCATTTATCCAGCTTGTCAACTTCACTTTCGAGAAACCCCCCGTTTCGCTCGGTTATTTGTACTGTAATGTCGTTGACCGCTCTCTCTTCAAGTGCTTTTAGCCTTTGTTTGCGTTCGGATCCAATGGAAGTGCCCGATGAGACCTTTGCCGAAAGGGAAAATAACTTCTTGGCAACTTCCTGCTCTATCACTTCTCCCTTTTCATCGATCGCAGAGACCACGATATAATCTTCCGTTTCGAACGCCTCGGCTGTGAAACCAGAAACCTGCATTACCCCGCTTTTACCGACCAGCGATTGGATCACTGAAATTATCGCCTGATTATTTGTATAGTCGAAAACGATCTCCGATTCCTGCAATGGCTTTCCTTTTATTTCATTTAGAATTCTTTGTGCTAAAGGATGTCCGGGACGGTAAATATGGGCATCTTCAATATTTTTGCCGATCTTGTATGGTCCCGAATGTATATCCTCATCAGGAAATGGATTTTTCTTAAGTATGAAAGAATATTCGTGCTCTGAAAACTCGCCCATATCGCCAAGATAGTAGCGGGTTGTGTCCCAAAGCCATTTACCATACGTATCCAAATATGATTGGCTTTCTCTAAGATTAGTTTTCAGCTTTTCATGAACCTCTGCGTCGAAGTTTTCCAAAAGTTTTTGTCTCGCATCTTGGAGTCCGCTTTGGATGTTGCTGTCCATTTCACTTTGAAGTTCATCGAAGGCGGAATTTATCTCCTCTTCCGTCCTGCAGGTTTGATAAATAGCGGCGATCCGTTTTTCAAAATCAACGCCGGACTCAATGCTCCCCAGCACTTCGTCGCTTGCGCCGAACACGCCTTTAAATAGATTAAACTTTTGGTCTAACAATTCATACACACGCTGATCGGCGGCATTTTTGCGATTTACAAAATTGATCACCACCACATCGTGTTTTTGACCGTAACGATGACATCTGCCGATTCGTTGTTCGATCCTCTGCGGGTTCCACGGCAGGTCATAGTTGATCAGCAATGAACAAAATTGCAGGTTTATGCCTTCAGCGCCGGCCTCTGTTGATATCATAATTTCAGCCGACTCTTTGAAATGATCTATCAGTGCGGCGCGCATATCGGCAGTTTTCGAGCCGGTCGCTTTATCTGTGTCTTTATATCTTTCTATCCACGCCTTATAAATATCTTTTGATTTCTGATCGTTATTTGAGCCGTTAAACAGGACTATTTTATCTTGATGCCCATGCTCTGAAAGAAGACGCAAAAGATAACCTTGCGTGATGGTTGACTCGGTAAAGATTATTGCCTTCCGTTTTGCCCCAAGTTCTGTCGCCATTTCAAAGCCTTTATCAAGGGCTGTGAGCAGTGCCTCTCCTTTGGAATTTTTCCAAATATTCTTTGCCATTTTGGAAAATCTATCCAGATCGGCTCTCTCCTTCTTCATCATTACAATTTCTTCTTTGGAATAAAACCCTTTTTCTTCTTTGGCCTCTGGTTCATCTTCTTCGTTGTCAACCCATTCATCAGATAATTGCTCTAAATTTTCAAAATTCTGCCCAAGGTCAGAGATCTGAATTTCCTCCGCAATTTGTTTCTTTTCGGCATCTTCTATCAACTTGGTCAATTTATACGAGAGATTTTGCAGGGTGCTTGCGATGGCAAAAGAGGAAGATGCAAGAAGTTTTCTTAAAATGAGTGTGACGAGTTGCCGCTGACTGAACGGCAAGACGAAAAGTCTCGGCCTTTGAAGGTATTCAGACATTCCGTCATAAAGCTCTATCTCTTGGTCGGTAGGAATATAGTCCTGCGTGAGCGGGATGCGCTTGGTAAATTTGATATACTCCAAAACCTGCCGCCGAAGCGTTCTTATGCAGATATTTTGAAGCCGGCTACGCAGATCAAAAAACATCTCCTGTTTTGGCTCCACAAGCCCAAGCTCATTTTCGTAAATATCCTGCTCGCGTGACACCTGTGCATAATTTGCCTTATAACTTTTGAGATCGCCGAACACATGTTCATCAACAATACTTACAAGACCATATAGTTCTAGTAGAGAATTTTGAAGCGGCGTAGCAGTTAAAAGAATCTTTGGAATATCTTGTAATGCATTTTTTATTTCACGCGCGATCTTGCTACCGGTTTTATAAACGTTTCTTAGTCTGTGAGCTTCATCGATGACAACTATATCCCATTTGGTTTGTTTTATATATGGCGCCCTTGATCGGGCAAAGTGATACGAGCAGATAACGATCGTTTCCTCTTGATTAAAAGGATTGAGGTTGCCATCTTTGATATGCTGATTAAAAGACTTGGTCTCTAAAATTATAGAAGGAAGAAAGAATTTTTCCTGCAGTTCGGCGTTCCATTGTTTGCGAAGGCTTGACGGCACGATGAGTAATATCTTTCGCTTTCTTTCGGCCCATTTTTGAGAAAGGACAAGACCGGCCTCGATAGTTTTACCGAGCCCCACCTCGTCTGCTAATATACACCCCTTGGAAAGAGGCGAATTAAAAGCAAACAATGCGGCTTCGATCTGATGAGGATTGAGATCAACTTGGGCGTCCAAAAGAGAAGATGTTAGTTTTTCCAAAGAATTTGAGGGTATTTTTTTAGTTAGCTCATAGGCAAAGTATTTCGCGTGGTAGTCTGTTATTTGCATAGTATGAATCTATGCGTGGTATAAACACCTTTTCCCGTTAAAAATCAACATATTCCTGCCGGCGTTTATTGATGGGTGTTACCGGATTCGAACGTACTGATAGAAGGACAGCCAATTAGTAATTTGCTGTCCTTCTACCTAGATGTTCGAACCTGGTTTCGGGGCGGGCAGGTGATATAGACCCGAGTCCGAACTTGGTTTCAGGGCACGCGGGGGATATAGACTATATTTGCGCCGATTTGTCTATAGAAAATTTGCGGAAATTTTGCGCGAAAATTATTTTTTTCCGCCACGACACAGGCTTGGCCGGTGGTTTATAGCGCCATCGGTTGGCAATAATCTGTCCGTCGACACCGATCATCCGGCGGCTTATAGGCGATCCATAACCTTATCGGCTGTCGCCATCGGATAGCGTCGGCGAGTATAGCAAAAAGCCCGCCAGCCTGCCTCTGGCAGGCTGACATGCTTTTTGCATTTTCCGAGTGATAGCAATTGGTTGCGACCGCAAGTTCTGCGCTAGCTTTGCCCGCCGCCGGCGGTCAAAGCCTGTCACAGAACTTGCAAAGCCAACCGGCAAAAGTCTTGCCTTCGCCGTCCGCCGGAGGCGGACGCCTTCAGGCACGCCTTTTGCAGTCAGCCGAGTGAAATTAAATTGAGTTCACTTGCCGACAACTTGCCCGCCAAGCCTTGCCTGCCGGTAGTTCTGAAACCGACACTGTTTAAGTGAAATCAATCGAAGGCCTTGGCATCCTAAATGCCAAGGCCAAAATCATATAATATTGACTATTTTGTTGTTACTTTATATACCGATAGCCAACGTATTCAATAATTTATGTCCAAATTAAAAGATATCCCTAAAATTGACAGACCCAGAGAAAAATTCCTTAAGAAAGGTCCAGACGCCCTCTCTAAGAGTGAACTTTTGGCCATCGTGCTTGGATCGGGGATAAGGGGGAAAAATGTCAAGGAGTTGGCGGAACAAATAGTAAGAAAGTATGGAACGCGTTTTCTGAATCTTTCCGTCAGTGATCTACTTAAAGTTCAGGGTATCGGTAATGCCAAGGCGTTACAAATAGTTGCTGCCATAGAATTGATTAAGAGGTTTTATTCTGATCTCTCATCAAAGGATGTCCTCATCGCATCTGCCAGAGATGCTGTTTCTCTCAACTCCGATCTTAAGGATAAAAAAAGAGAACATCTAGTGTGTCTTTATCTGAACGCCAGAAATATTCTTTTGAAAAAAGAGACCGTTTCGATTGGAACGCTTGATAAAAGCCTAATACATCCAAGAGAAATATTTAATCCAGCAGTGGGACTGTGTGCCGCTGGGATTATCTTGATTCACAATCATCCCTCCGGAAACCCCTCACCGAGTGCTAGCGATAGAGAAATTGTTACTAGGATTGTTGAAGCTGGAAAAATAATGGGTGTCAATGTCATTGATTTTATCATCACTGCAGAACAAGGGGAATATAGCTTTTTTAATGATTTAAATACCAGCAAACAGGTTGAAGGCTATATTTCTGAAGGTATTCAACAGTCTCTGTTCGACTTATTTGAGACACCGATTCCAAGTTATGTGCCCTTAGTAAAAAAAAACCATAAAACATATTTTTCTACCAAATCACGGGATATTCCGGGACAATTTGAAATTCAAAATAGGCGATTCTTAGGGAATAAATTTAAGCTTTTGGGATTTATTGAAGATATAGTAAATGAAAAATGTACTGGTTTTGAAAGCTTTTGTGATATATTTGCTGGAACGGGCGTAGTAGGTGAAAGATTTAATAAAAAGAATATCAGGATCATTTCAAATGACTTCTTAATAAGTAATTTTATACCCCTTTCAACATTTATTTTATCTAGAGAGTTAGATTTCAGTGGTTTGCAGCAAAAAATTAGCTACTGCAACAATCTAAGTCCAAGTTCCGACAACTATTTTTCTATTAATTATGGAAATACATTCTTTACCATAGAAAACGCCAGAAAGATCGGCTTAATTCGGGAAGAAATTGAAAAGATTTCAGAATGTGAAGAGGAAAAGAATGCCCTTATAACTTCTTTGATATATGCAACCGACAAAGTTGCCAATACAGTGGGACACTACGATGCTTTTAGAAAAAAATTAGATACCGTTCAACCCTTAAAACTTTTGATGCCCACAGTTAATTTAGAATGCAATCATAACAATCAAGTATACCGTGCAGATGCTAATGCTTTAGTTAGAAAAATTAATTGTGATGTTTTATATATTGATCCCCCCTATAATTCGCGACAGTACTGCGACGTATATCACCTGCTTGAGAATTTAGCGTTATGGCAAAAACCACAATTATTTGGGAAGGCAAGAAAAATGGATCGTTCGGAGTTAAAAAGTAGCTATTGCCTTAAGACCGCAAATAGAGCCTTTGATGATCTTATTCAAAGTGCTAGATGTAAACATATTTTGGTTTCTTATAATAATACAGGGGAATCAAAAGATGGACGTTCAAATGCGAGAATTGGTGACAATGAAATCATGAGTATATTGAAAGCTAGAGGTGAAGTTGAAATTTTTGAAAGGGATTATAAAGCATTCACAACAGGCAAAAGTGATGTTAATGGACACGCAGAGAGAGTCTTTTACTGCAAAGTAACAAAACAGCAATTATGAAAAAACCTTGGTCAATATCAACAACGGTTAGAAATCCTGAAAGATTGCGAGATTTTTTACGCGTTTTAAAGGAGCTAAAGGGGCAGCCCTTTAATTCACAAAATCAAATTAAATACCAAATTCTTCTTGTTCAAAACAGGCTTTATGAGCCAACTAATTTAACCAGAAAGCAACAAGAATGCTTGGAAGATATTGAAACCGAAATGCCATTTTCTGTTGCAAAAGAAATTTTTAATGCACAAGGGTATGAGGACCCGGCAATGCGTGGTAGAAATTCTGTTGCGCCCCTTAACAAAATGGGGCTGTGCATAGCTAAGAATTCAGCCGAAGGAGTTAAAATTACTCCACTAGGCGAGTATTTTCTTTCCGAGGAGTACGATCTAGGCAAACTGTTCTTTATCCACTTTTTGAAATGGCAACTTCCCAATCCGGCAAGTAGAACATTTTCGGAAGACGATGGATTTGCTATCAAACCATTTATAGGAGCGCTACATCTTATCAACGAAGTAAACAAGAAATGGGTTAAATTAGGAAATAACCCTATCGGAATAAGTAAAGAAGAATTTTCCTTGTTTGTCCCCACGCTTATTGATTACAAAAATATCAAAAGACAAGCGGAAAAGTTGATTGAATATCGCGTGGGGGTACGCTTACAAAAAGATGAGAAAAGTAAAAAGCAGTTCAGAGAAAAATTCGGAAAAAGTTTTGCCATGACATTTCTGGAAACGAGTGAAAGCAGCGAAATTACAAAACTGCTCAACAATCTCAAGGACTACGGCGACAACGCTATTCGGTACTTCAGATTGACAAGGTATCTGCTTATTCGGGGCGGCGGTTTTTATATTGATTTGGAACCAAGAAGGTCCATCGAAATTGATAAATTACTCGCTACGGACAATGCCGATCCTCTAACATACGAAAACGCAGACAAATACATAGAATATCTTGCCGATATCGAGCAACCTGTTTTGCCTTGGGAAACAAAACCGGAGCTAGAAAGAATTGCAAAAAAATTAAACGGGGATGTGCAAGATTATGTAGTAAATCTACAGTCGAAGTCAATAACAGTGCCGCTTTTTCATTTTCAAAAAATTGAAGATTTAAATAAGGATCAATTAAAGCAATACATCGAGGAATTACGTAACTATCGCAGAAAACTACAAGAGCTTGAAACTCACTTCGAGTCGCAAGATGTCGCTAAAATTCAAGAATATATTGCTGCACTTAAGCATATTCATCAGTCAGATAATAAGAAGAGTATTGAGCTTGAGAAATTTGCAACACTTGCGCTTAACGCACTCAATGATGCTCTAAAAATAAAACCAAACTATCCGGTGGGCGATGATAACGAGCCTACTTTTACCGCACCGGCGGGCAAGCCAGATATTGAGTGTTTTTATCAAGCATTTAATTCGGTGTGTGAAGTAACTATGCTTACCAATCGTTCACAATGGTACAACGAGGGCCAACCGGTTATGCGTCATGTGCGAGATTTCGAAGAGAGTTATCCCGATAAAGGAGTATATTGTCTTTTTGTTGCTCCACGATTACATCAAGATACAATAGAAACATTTTGGGTAGCAATAAAACATGGGTATCGTGGTACACGCCAGAAGATTGTTCCGTTGTCGATCACACAACTCATCAAATTGCTTGAAATCTTGGTAAGCTTGAAAGAATCCAGCAGAAGATTAGAACACGAAGAACTATCACAGCTCTATGAAGAAATAATTGCGCTCACCAATAATGTCACGGACTCTCTTAAGTGGATTGAGCAAATACCAGCAACCATAGACTCTTGGGGAGAACAAGTGCTCGCAAGGTAATTTTTATGAAAAAAAACATTATTTACAACGGTGATTGCGTCGCAATACTAAAGAGTCATATTGAAGATAAATCTGTGGATTTAATTTTTGCTGATCCGCCATATAACCTTTCAGGGAATGGTTTAAAGTGGGAAGGCAATCTGACTGGTGGTGATTGGTATATGGTTAATGAGGAATGGGATAAAATGACCCCACCGGAATACCTGCAATTCACGAGAAGGTGGATCGGTGCTTGTCAAAAGGTGTTAAAAGACAACGGCTCCCTATATATTTCTTGTACATATCATAATATTTCAGAAATCATGATAGTGTTGAAACAGCTCAATTTCAAAATCAACAATGTAATTACATGGCAAAAGACAAACGCCATGCCAAATATGACAAGACGAGTTTATACCCACTCGACAGAATTTGTGGTGTGGGCAGTTAAAGGAAAACAATGGGTTTTTAATTACAATGATTTAAAAAAGCTAAATCCTGAAAGACAAAAAGATGGGTCTTTGAAGCAAATGCGCGATGTGTGGCCTTTACCACTAGTCCAAGGCCGAGAAAGATTGCGTGGTAAAAATGGAAAAGCTATGCACCCGACACAAAAGCCAGAAGAAATGTTAAAAAGGATTATCATTGCTTCTTCTAACCCGGGGGGGCTGGTTTTGGATCCATTCGTGGGAAGTGGTACCACTGTGGCCGTTGCTAAGCAATTAGGGCGAAATTGGATAGGGATTGATAAGAATAAGAGTTATATTGAAGCGGCGCAAGCGAGGATAGCTCGGGTTGCTAACAGTGGTGTCAGAGATACGTGCTAAATTAGATATTAGGATATTTGCTATGTTAGTTCGCTTTGATCCAACAACTGTTAATGTCTTTGATCTGAAAAACTTTGCGCCTCTAAGGGGACGGACGGGGCTTTATTTTATTTTTCTATTAAAACTTAGCATTCCTTATCCTTTTAAAAACTCTAAATTAATTTATATAGGCATGAGTGAATCAAGGATTAACAGTATTGGGAAACGATTACGAAATCATTTAACGGGAGAATCAAAAAATAAGGGCATCGCAGGTTATAATAGCAGATGGGAACTCAAGTTCACCTATCTTGACTATGAATTTTTAAAGCATTTATTTCCAAAGATTAGTATAGAATTGATGGAAACAATTTTCTTAGAAAATTTTGCTGAAACCTATGGCTCTTATCCTATTTGCAATAATAGAAGAGGGAAAAATGACGCTCTCGATTCCAATAAAAAGACAGTTTCTTTTAAGATAGATTGGAATTTTTTTAAGGAGTAAATATATGACAGACGAATTAAAAACAGGAGGAGAGATTCTGGATGAATATTTCAAAAAGCTGAAAGACGACACTTCGATTAGCGAGAGTTTGAAAACAGCTATTATTAATCTTTGGAAAGAGAAAAAATTAAGTACGAAGACGAGTTTAACGCGAGCATTAGATGAATTAAGGAAACAGACAAAATGAGTAAACCAGAAGTTAAAATAAGAAAGCTTTCGCTAGCTTATTTCAGAGGAGCAAAGGAGCTTATTGACCTAGATTTAGGTTCAGATTGTAAGAGTGTGGCCATATTTGGTCATAATGGTGATGGCAAGAGTACGTTTGCTCAAGCAATAGAGTGGTTTTATAAGGAAAAAATAGATGCCTTGACAGGCGAGGGAGTGGAAAAGAAGGACGTTGTTAATTTAGCAGCTAATCTGTCCGATGAAACAAGTGTGGAAATCGTTTTCAATAAAAAGGAATTGACTGCTTCGAAAATTTACCAGAAAGATAAAGATAAAATTAAGTGTAATAATTCGTCATCTGAATTTACTGACTACATCAACAATAAGTCTTATTATGATCGTCTTTATTTGAATCAGCAATCTATTTTATGGCTTCTTGCAAAATCAAAAGGCGAAAAAAGAATTGAGATAGCAAAAATCATAGGTTATGAAGACATTGTAACTGTAAGGGCCACAATAGCCGGCGTCCTAAGAGATCTTGAAAAAAGTTCTGAGCTATCCGACATCCGACAAAGAATAGCAAATAATGATGGCCTGATGACGAAAGAAATTTATGGCGAAGCTGTAGTGGATATTCCAAAGCTGTTGGATAAAAGCGCTATATTTTTAAAAAAGCTCGGCGTTGAAGATTCTATTAGCACATTGGAAGAATTAGAGAAGGCTGTAACAAAGGCGATTCATTTTGTTCCAAATGAAGAGAGAGCAAAGCTACGAGTTGATCTTGAAAACTTAAATATCAAAGTGTCCTCTTATGAAACAAAACTGGTGATTCTTAAATCTATAAAAACATGGGAGAGTAAATATAATCCTCTCGTTATTGACAAACAGAGCCTTTCAAAGCTTACATTAAGCGATTTTCTTAGAAATGCGGAGAAAATTGTAAACGATGATAAAGAGCTTCGAAATTGCCCTCTCTGCGAACACGAGATTAAGGATAGAAACGTACTTTTAAGAAGGATCGTCGAGCGATATAAAATGTATTCCGAATTAAGAACCCAGTTAAGTGCGTTGGGAATGGAGCTTCAAAGACTAAAATCGGAAATTTCTAACATTGAAAGAGAATTCTTGGAAATTACAAAATTCTTAAAAGAAAAAAAGCTACCATTTGATGAAGCAATCGGGGAGGATTTTAGAAGGGACATTTCTACTCTTCCCGGCTATTTATCCGCTCAATTTGATTCCAGAGAGAAATCGCTTGCGGACAATTCAAAAATTGAAAGCTTTTTAATTAACATAAAAAAACAACTTGAGATAACTAGAAACCAAATACAAACGGAAATAGCCAAATTGAGTGTAACTAAAGATGAAAAAGAAAAACAGGACGCATTTCAGAAGTTAATTCGAGGGAGAGACATTGTTTTGACAAATACGGATTACAGAAAACAAGTCAAAGCCTACGAAGAACAAATCAAGGAGATGCGGTATGTAGACGGCCAAATGCTTAGTTTGCAAAACAATACTTTAAAGGATGTCTTGAGGGTCTTATCGGAGGATATAAATACTTTCTTCTGTTTTCTAAATAAAAAAGAAAGGTTAAAAAATGTTCGTTTGGAATTAAAGGGAGAGGAGGGTATTGAATTTAATTTAGATTTTTATAATCACAGCGCATCGCCTCCCAAGAAATTCTTGAGTGAATCCCAAATGAATAGTTTGGGCATCTCTCTTTTTCTTGCTGCCGTTAAAAAATTCAACAAAGCCAATAAGTTTTTTGTATTGGATGACGTGCTGATTAGTTTCGACAGGAATTATCGTAGAAGATTATTGGACTTGCTCGAAAAAGAATTTTCCGACTATCAAGTTATTCTTTTAACCCATGAGAATTACTGGTATCAAATAATTAAAAGAAAATTCCCTCAATGGGTTTTAAAAGAAATAGTATGGTCGTTTGAAAACGGAATTCAATTCAACGATGAAAGTCCAGATTGGTTAGAAAACGTTAGTTTAAGACTTACGAGGGGTGAGAAAATCGGAAATGAACTTAGAATTGGTATAGAACGCATGCTTAAAGAGTTGTGCGTAAGTTTAGAAGCAAGGTTACCTTTTCGTATGGGAGATGATAATGAACATAGGATGATAGGGGAGCTTTTTCCTTATCTGACTTCGACTCTAGGGGCAAAAAAATCGAACATAAAAGACGACCCTAATTATAAAGAGTTAGAAATATCCAATTTCATTGTCACTTGTTCTTCTCACGACAATCCAGATTTGGACAGTTCGGGCGACTTGGAAGATACAATTGAAAAAATAAAAAGATTTAGAAGCTTATTTTATTGTACGAAAGGTGATATTATTAAAAGATCTATTAAGGTCCCGGGACAAGATAAAATCACATGCAAATGTGGGGAACTTGCAATTGATTGGAAAGATTAGGCGGAGAGGCGAACTCCTCTAAGAACGCCAAGGCCCAATTCAGCCCTTCGACGTTGCTCAGTGATCAAAAAAGAGATGGGCAAGGGGAATATTATTTTAACGAACACCGAAAGGTAATATGTCCAAACAACTCGTTTGCCAATATCTTGAGAAGGTTTCACGTGAGGCGCTTGATAGATATCAGCATTTGATAAAAGGGTATATCAAGCAACGCCACGGAATTTATGCTCTCTACAGCAAATCTAAATTATATTACGTTGGATTGGCCTCCAATTTAAGATCAAGGCTCAAGCATCATTTGAGGGACAGGCATGCCGACAGCTGGGACAGATTCAGCGTATATTTGACGCTTAACGATGGACATATGAAAGAGCTGGAGTCTTTGTTCTTAAGAATTTACAAGCCAAAAGGAAACAAACAAAAGGGGAAGTTCTATAGGGCCGAAAACATCAAAAAGCGGTTTAGAAAAAACGTGTTGGAGTTTGACAAAATACAGGTGGGCAAAATGTTCGGTGATCCGGTTCAAAAAGAGCGGATCCAAACCGAGATTGCAAGTCAAGGGCGAGAACCCGCACTAAAAAAGTATGCTAAAGGTGGTTTTCGGATAAGAATGATATACAAAGGAATTAAGTATGTGGCAAAGGTGAGGCGCAACGGCAGGATCAGTTTTAACGGCAAAATGTTCAATTCCCCATCTTTGGCGGCCGCGATGATAATAAAGAGAGCGGCAAACGGTTGGAATTGGTGGAAGTTTCAGCGCTCACCAGGCGAATGGGTGAGATTAGATGAGCTGAGGAAATAAGGGTGTAGTCCAATCGGCAAAGACAAAATGGAACAACCTAAAAACACAATGAGTTTTTCAGCATTTTGTGCGCTTTACGGCGCCCCAATGAAGAATCCACGAAACTCGTGGTGCGCCTATGCCCCAGAAAAGCATTTAGCCTTTTTCACCGTATGGGCCGACGAACTTGTGAATGGTCGCTACATTTTTTGGCTTACTGCGGGTGCTGCACATCAAACACGCCCCGGAGCAACGGAACTATACAAGGTTATCAAGGCGGTGATGCAAACCGGGGACGGAGCTTTTGGTATCCTCTGCTATGCAAAAGACAAGGATGCTGACCCCCGCGTGCGGCTGCGTTTCATTGAGGATAAAGTGCTTGTGTTGCGGTTTGTGGAAGAACCGGAAGGGTTGATCGCATACGTGCAAGGCGAGGTAACACCAGCAAATGCGGTGCTTGGACGAATTGCTAATATATCGCCAATGCAAAGCGCTATCGATGATTTAAACGATCCACCGCTGGGATTCACCCGGCCGGAAAAAATATTGCGCCAAACACAGGGTTATAGGCGTGATGAGGCCGTAAGATGTCATGTAATCGCACGGGCAAGGGGACGATGTGAGTATTGCCAAAAGAGTGAATTTTTAATGCCCAGTGGGCATACATACCTTGAAACGCACCACATAATTAGTCTTGCTAATCAAGGTCCAGACACCGTGCAAAACGTCATTGCTCTTTGTGCCAGCCACCACAGGGAAGCTCATTATGGCAATGACTCCAAACAACTTGAACAGGCTTTTATTTCTAAGCTTGCCGCCATCACGTGAAAAAACCGCCGGATGAATGTAAAAAAGTAATTAGAGTCTGTCGGGGAAAGATCGTGTAAAAATTTGAAAAATAATGATGGCGCGGGATTTTTTTCTTGACGGGTTTTCGAGATGGCGATCGTCGTTGAAA
>Ga0082335_1002717_pt1 | contig 31978 bp, 18 predicted proteins | sample Subgrocontami58m_FD_72375 | JGI IMG/M metagenome (GOLD analysis project Ga0082335, IMG submission 72375) | Subsurface groundwater microbial communities from S. Glens Falls, New York, USA - GMW37 contaminated, 5.8 m (SPADES assembly) (version 2) ...
CCGGAACGATCCGAGACCGAGCAGCGTCGCGAGGCCCGCGGCGACCGGTCCGGCGCGATCGCCGAGTATGGCTCCGCCGTGCAACGGGCCCCCGAGCTGGTGGAAGCCTGGCTCCGGCGCGGGTCGGCACGCTGGGCGGAGAGCGACGCGGAAGGCGCGATCGAGGACTGCGGTCAGGCGCTTGCCCGGCTTCCCGGCCTCGCCCTGGCGCACAGCGTACGTGGCCTCGCCCACGCCCGGCTTGGCCATTGGGCGCGGGCTCGGGAGGACCTCGAGGAGGCGCTCCGGCTCGACCCGTCCCTCGCCGGCCGCCTCGGGCCCGAGCTCGAGCGCGTCCGGCAGGAGGCAGGAAAGAGCGGCAGCTAGGGGGAGCTAGCGGTTCTTTGACGGATTTTCGGCCGCAACGCAAGTACGTGTAAGACAGCGCTTTGCCGAAATGCGTCGCACTCGGCGCGGGTCGCAATTCACTCGCAGGGCCACGCAACCCGCTCGCAGCCCCCCGCAACCCGCTCGCAGCCCCCCGCAACCCGCTCGCAGCCTCTCGCAACTTGCTCGGAGCCTCTCGCAACCCGCTCGCAGCCGGCCGCAACCCGCTCGGGGGCGATCCGCACCGGCTCGAAGCCTCTCGCAACCTGCTCGAAGGCCGTCTCGACGGCCCCACGGCTGGTCGCAACGCCGCCGAAGCCGGCCCCGACAGAAGCGGTGCGACCTTCGACGCCATCCGGGATGCACCGATTGTTTGACTTTGCGTGCATGCGCCCACTAGAGTCCACGGCGTTCGTGGTGTACGGGAAGGCTCCAGAATACGGAGTGCGGCGCATGACCGAGGCTGAAAAGAAGGCCAAGTTGGTGAAGACGGGGTTCCGCCTGCCTTCGGAGAATCTCTCCGAGCAGGCGCGGACGACGAAGGCGGTGGTGGAAGGGGACAAGGAAGCGCTGTTCAAGAAGAAGTCCGTGAAGCCCGAGGATTTGACGGAAGTGGATGCGCTGCTCGGCGCGGTCGACGCCGGGGTGAAGGACGGGACCAGCGCGGACATCGACAAGCTCACCAAGACCGGGGAGCAAGACGACCTTCTGAGCGCGATCAAGGACGATCGTCGGGAGCTCGGCGAGATCAGCAAGATCGTGCTGAAGGACACGGAGGCCCTGGGCAAATTCAACCAGGAGAGGGCGAAGTCGGACACGGTGAAGGCGGTCACGGAGGAGATGTCGAAGAAGCTGAAGATCGTGACGGACCACGCGGCCGCGTTCGCGTTCCGCGGCATCGACGACGTGTGGGTGAAAACGGTGACGGACAGGAACGAGAAGCTCAAGAAGGTGGACGGCGAGCAGGAAGCGATGATCCTGAAGCTGCCGGTCAAGTTCCGCGACTTCTGCGAGCAGAAGGGGAAGCTGCACGGCAAGCTGAAGGACCTGAACTCGGCGGGCCGCGCGCTGCACAAGTCGGACGTCGAGGCGGCGGGGAAGTACAATCTGAAGATCCTCTACCGCCGCGGCGGCAAGCGGGTGAAGAAGGAGGAGAAGAAGGTGTAGGGGCTCGACGAGGCGGCGACCCGCACGCGCGCGACTGGAACGCCGGGTTCTGGGGATGCCGGCGCGGCGGCTGGGCTCGACGAAGCGGGAGATTCGTCATGCTGCAAGTGCCGCACCGGCCGGGCGACTATGCCGGACCGCGGCTGCGCGCGCACCTTCTCGACGAGCGGATCCGGCGCGGCGATTGTCCCACGGCGCGCGCGCTTGCCGGCCATGTCGGCGTTTCGACCCGCACGTTGCACCGGGATCTCGACTATCTGCGCTACAGCCTCCACGCGCCGCTCGCATACGACGCGGAGCGCGGGGGCTGGAGCTACACCCAACCCGGGTTCTTCCTGCCGCTCGTCTTCGCGGACGGCGACGACTTCCAGGCCTTGCTCATCCTTGGGCAGGCGCTCGCCCAGTATGCGGGCACGCCGCTCGGCGCGCGCCTCGAGGCCGCCTACCACAAGCTCCTCGCGCTCTTCAAAGGCGCGGACTCCCCGGCGCTGAGGCGCTTCGTCGGGCGGTTCCGGTTCGCCTCCGCGCCTGGGGCGCCCACGTCCGGTCCCGTGTGGGCAGCGCTGTTCGTCGCCCTGCAGCGCGAGCAGTGTCTGCGCATCGAGTACCGGAAGCGCGGACAAGGGCCGGCGGTCGCGCGGGTCCTCGAACCGTGGGGCGTGATCGTGCGCGGGCGCGACTGGTTCGTGCACGGGTACTGCCGCCTGCGCCGGCGGCCGCTGACGTTCTACCTGCCGTGGATCCGCAGCGCGCGCCTGGCGCCGGGGGAGCACTTCGAGGTCCCCGCGGAGTTCGACCTGACCGCGTACACGCGGGAAGGGTTTCAAGCCCTGCAGGCCGCCGGGGCCCGGGCGCGGCGGGTGGTCCTGCGCTTCGCCCCGGAACGGGCCGGCGTCGCGGCGGCGGTTCCCTTCGCGCATCGGCAGCGCGTGACGCGCGAAGCGGACGGGTGCGTCCGGGTGGAGTTCCGGACCAACGCGCTCTTTCAGGTGGAGCGGGAAGTGCTGAGCTGGGGCGCGGCGGTCGAAGTGTTGGAGCCCGAGGAACTGCGGACGCGGGTGGCGGAGGCGGCGCGGGAGATGGCGCGGAGGTATGGGAAGGGCGTTGCGGCGCGCGGACGAAGGGCGGTCGGGCGGGGGGCGAGATGAGGGGGCGCGAGAAGAAGCCGCCGGCGAGGGGCCGGCGGCAGGGGATGGACGTTGCGGCGTCTCAGGGATAGGATGGGTTGCGAGACACGATCGGGAGGAACGCCATGCCCAGCCCATTTCCCGGGATGGACCCGTATCTCGAGGATCCGGCGCTGTGGCCTGGGTTTCACACCCGGTTGATCAACGAGATCGCCGCGCTGCTCGTCCCGCAGGTGACGCCGCGCTATTTCGTGGACATCGAGAAGCGCCTGTACGTCCTGCCCGCGGACGATCCCGCCGGCCGGCAGATCGTGCCTGACGTGGCGATCCTTCGCGGTTCCGGGCGGGAAACGGCGACGAGCTTCGGCGAATTCAGCCAGCCGGTGGTGTTGACGATGCAGGACGAGATGGAAATGGCCGAGGCGCGCCTGGTGATCGCGCCGCGCGAGGGGGGCGCCGCGGTAACGATCCTCGAAGTCCTGAGCCCGACCAACAAGACGGCCGGATCGCAAGGCCGGCGCGACTATCTGGAGAAGCGCGGGGAGATCGTGCACTCGTCGACGCACTTGGTGGAGATCGATCTGCTGCGCGTCGGCGAGCGCTTTCCGACGCTCCTGCAGCGTTTGCCGCTCGCGGACTACTATGTGCATGTCTCCCGGGAGGCGCAGCGGCCGCGCGGCGAAGTCTGGCCGATCCGTCTGCGCTCCCCGCTGCCGACCGTGCCGGTCCCGTTGCGCGCGGGCGACGCGGAGGTGCGCCTGGACCTGGGGGAGGCGGTGAAGCAGGCGTACGACCGGGGCGGCTACGGCGCGCGGATCGACTACGCGCAGCCGCCCGCGCCGCCGTTGGGGGAAGCGGATGCGGCGTGGTGGAAGAATCGCGCGGAAAAATGAGGGGGATGTCCGCACGCATCAAATAGGAGACGATGTTCGTGTCGAGAACCAAGGCGCTCATTCGCGTTCAAATCCCGGCGGCGCGATACGCCTCCGCGCACGTATGGCGTCCACGAATTCGCTGAACTCCCGTTCGCTGCCCCATAGGTCCGATCCCTGGCCCATCAGCCGGTCCAAGGACTGCGGTCCCGCGACTCCTTGCTCGGCGGCGAGTTCGTCGATGGTGCGTTCCTTCCAGAACGACGCAGGGTTCGGAATCGTACGAAGCCATACCTCGACTTCTCCTTCCGGAACCGGCGCCGCATCGTTCAGTTCGATGTGACGAGGGTCGCATAGGCGCCCCCGCACGACCACGAATGCGTCCATGCGAACCTCACGTCGACGGAAGAGGGTCGAAAAGCCGCCGGAGCGGCGGATGGTTCGTCGCGATTCCCGTCGTATGGCCCGGCAGAAAGTCGCCGTCAGGATCATCCCCCGGCACCCTACCAAGACGAGCGCATGGGTCACAACACCCTGAAACGCCTTCGCGAGGGACACCACTCGATCCACGACCGCCGACACGCCCCTCATCCCCGCGCGCATGCTCAACGAGTTCGTCTACTGCCCGCGCCTGGCCTACCTCGAGTGGGGCAGTGCGAGTTCCGCGACAACGCCGAGGTCGCCGGGGGAAAGTCCCACCACCGTCGCGTCGATGTCGCAGCCGGCGATCTCCCCGAACCCGGCGCAGAAGAGGCGACGCCGAGCCCGAGCAGATTCACGCCCGCTCGCGCTGGCGCGTTTCCGTGCCGATCGACGATGCGCTTGCCGCCCGTTGTCGCATGGCGCGACCGAAGGGTTGGAAGCGGTGTTGGTGGAGGTCTTGCCCGAGCGCGGTTATCATCTCCGCGGCGGCAATGCCGGGAATCCGCGCAGGAAGGAGCGTCCGTGTCCACCGACATCGACCGCACGCTCGGTCAGGTCGCCCTCGCCCTCGGCCTCGCTTCGCGCGCGCAGGTCGAGGATGCGCTCGCGGCGTGCGGCGAGCGCGGTCTTCCGGAGACCCTCGTCGCCCGCGGGGTGCTGCGCGCCGAGGATGCCCGGCGCATCATCGAGGTCCTGCGCGCCACCGGCGTCCCCGCGCCCGACCTGCGCGCGAACGACGTGCCTACCCTGGTCGCCGATTCCGGCATCCCGACCCGCACCTTGGGTGATTCGCCTCACTCGGATGGCACCCGACCCGCCGGCGGTCCGGAACCCGCCGATGCCTCTCGCCGGCGCGGGTGGATCGAGCCCCCCACGGACCTCCACCTCGGCAACGCCGAGCACCGGCGCGCGCGGATCCAACCCCCGACCGATCCGGACCTGGGCGACTTCGAGCGGCGTCGAGGCCGGGTCGAGCCGCCGACCGACCCAAACCTGGCCAACACCGAGGGGGCGCGCGGGCGGTCCGCGTCCCTCGGGACCGCCCGCGGTTCGGGGACGCTCCCGACCCGGCCGGGCATGCCCCCGGGAGGCGGACTTCCCCGCGAAGACGATCGCTACGAGATCCTCGACGAGCTCGGACGCGGCGGCATGGGCGTGGTCTATCGCGCACGGCAGAAGGGGCTGAACCGGATCGTGGCGCTCAAGGTGCTCGGCGGCGGCGGCCCGGCGACTCCCGAGGAGATCGTCCGATTCCGTCGCGAGGCTCAGGCGGCCGCGCGGCTGCATCACCCCTGCATCATCGAGGTCCATGACGTCGGGGAGATGGACGGACGGCCCTACATCGCGATGGAATTCGTCGACGGCCTGCCGCTTGACCAGCACGCGGCGCGCGCCCGCCTCGACCTGCGCGCCCGGGTCGATCTCGTTCGCCGCATCGCCGAGGCGGTCGACCACGCCCACGCGCAGGGGATCGTCCACCGCGACCTCAAGCCCGCCAACGTCCTCATCGACCGCACGGGAGCGCCGCATGTGGCCGACTTCGGGCTGGCCAAGGAGGTCCGCGAAGGGAGCGAGCCGCTCACCCGCTCCGGGGCCGTCCTCGGTACGCCGCAGTACATGTCCCCCGAGCAGGCCGACGGCGACGGGCGATCGATCGACGCGCGCAGCGACGTTTGGTCGCTCGGCGCGATCCTCTACGAGACCATGACCGGCCGCCGGCCCTTCGAAGCCGAGACCCCCGTCGGGGTGATCCTGAAGGTGTTGCGCGACGAGGTGGTGCCGCCGCGGCGACTCGAACCGGGTCTTCCGGTCGACCTCGAAACCGTCTGCCTCAAGGCCCTCGAGAAGGACAAGTCGCGCCGCTACGCCTCCGCCGTGGAACTCGCGGCCGATCTCGGCCGCTGGCTGGCGGGCGAGCCGGTCGCCGCCCAACGGCCGGCCTGGACCCGGGTCTGCTTCCGCAGCCTCCGGCGCCACGCCGCACTCGCCGTGGCCGCGGTGGCTCTGGTGCCGATCGCCGGCTCCGCCTGGGCCGTTTGGGGCGCCTGGGAGCAGGAGGCGGCGCACCGCGAATCGGCGCGCCAGGCGCAGGATGCGCGCCTGCGCTCCGAGACCGAAGCCCGGGCCCGCGAGGAACGCAGGCAGCGCGCGCGCGTCGCCTACGACCGCGCGCGCCTCCACGCCGACCCGGAGCGCCGCATCGACGCCCTCTCCGAGGCCGCGCAGATCGACCCGGAATGGGCGGAGGCGTGGTTCGAGCGCGGCGTACAGCGCGCCGATCTCGCGCGTCACGCCGAGGCGATCGAGGACTTCAGCCGGGCGATCACCCTGGATCCGGCCTTCGCCTACGCCTACTACCGCCGGGCCGACAGCTACCGCGACGGGCTCGAGCAGCTCGACCTCGCGCGCCCCGACTACCGCAAGGTCGTCGAGCTCGACCCGGAATCGGAGCACGGCCACTCGGCCCAGGGCATCCTGCTCTGGCTCGACGGGAAGTACGCCGAGGCCATCCCCTGGTTCGACCGGTCGCTCGAGATCAATCCCCGCCAGCCGTACATCCTGCACAACCGGGCCACCTGCCGGCTGGTCGCCGGGGACTATCCGCGGGCGATCGAAGACTGGACTCGCGCGCTCGAGCTCCTGCCCGGGGTGTCGGATTTCTGGAGTAAGCTGGGCGTCGCCCATGAGCAGATGCAGCACTGGGAGAAGGCGCACGAGTGCTACCGGGAAGCGGCCCGGCTTGCACCGGACGATGCGGAGACCCATCGCGGCCTGGGAGTGACCCACCTCAAGCTCGGCCGGGGCGACGATGCCCTGCGCGAGTTCGACGTGGCGATCCGCCTGCGTCCCGACTGGCCCGACCCGCACCTGAGAAAGGTCGAACTGTTCCGCACCGCCCGCCTCATCGACCGGGCGCTGGAGGAGGCGAAGCGGGCCCTGGCCCGATTCCCCGACGATCCCGGGACCCTGGATTCCCTCGGCACGGTGCTCTTCGACATGAACCGGTTCGCCGAGGCGATCGCGCTGCACGATCAGGCGCTGGCGAAGAAGCCCGATGACGCGTACTTCTGGCTGCATCGCGCGAACGCCTATCTGGCGCAAAACCGGCTCGATGAGGCGGAGAAGGACCTGAATGAGGCGCTCGAGCGGAATCCGAGGTTCGGCGAGGCGATCAACGGCCGGGCCTGTGTGCGCTTCTATCGCAAGGACTTCGAGGGGGCCCTGGTCGACTTCTCGCGGATGGCGCAGCTCATGCCCGAGCGCCCCGAGGCGTACGCCAATCGAGGAGAGATCCGGCGCGCCCAGGGCAAGCTGCAGGAGGCCCTCGCCGAATTCGCTCTGGCCCTGGAGCGGGACCCGGACTTCGGCGTGGCGCTCAATTCGCGCGCGGTCGCCTGGCTGGATCTGGGGGAGGATGAGAAGGCGCTCGCCGACCTCGACCACTGCATCGAGAAGAACCCGTACTACGCGAATCCGCGATTCAACCGCGCCCGGTTGCGGATGAAGCGAGGGCTTCCCGAAGCGGCGATCGAGGACTGGGAAGCCATCCTCAAGATCGACCCGGACGCGGCCGGCAACGGCGAGGTGCGCGCGCGCATCGAGGAGGCGCGCAAGCGGGTGGGCGGGGAAGCCGGACAGGGGAGCTGAACCAGCCACGGCAGGCCCCTTCCAGAATCGGGGACTGCGGGCCGGGTGGCATTCCGTCGAGGAAGGTGGCGTGACATGGACCCGTGCCCGATCGAGCTCGGCGACTTCCGCCTCTACCCGATCTCCGACGGCGAGTTCCGGCTCGACGGCGGGGCGATGTTCGGCGTGGTGCCGAAGGCGCTTTGGGAGCGGCGGACGCCGCCTGACGAGGCCAACCGGATCACGCTCGGCCTCAACGCGCTGCTCGTGTGCCGGGGGGACGAGAAGCTCCTCATCGACACCGGAATCGGCGACAAGTGGGATCCCAAGCTCGCGGAAATCTATGCGATCCGCCATACCCACCGCCTGCTCGACCGCTTGGCGGCGGTCGGGGTCGCTCCGGAAGACGTGACCAAGGTCGTTTTCACCCACCTGCACTTCGACCATGCGGGCGGCGCGACCCGGCTGGACGAGTCCGGGCGCCCGGTGCCGACCTTCCCGCGCGCCCGCTGCTTCGTCCAGCGCGGCGAATGGGAGTACGCGATGAGCGGGAACCCGCGCAGCCGGGCGAGCTATTTTCCCGAGAACTACGAGCCGCTGCGCGAGCGGGGCATGATCGAGTGGCTCGAGGGGGACTCGATCGTGATCCCCGGCCTGCGCACCCACGTCACCGGCGGGCACACGCGCTACCACCAGATCGTGACCCTCGGCGAGGAGGGGCGGAGCGCCGTTTACTGGGGCGACCTCGTCCCCACCACCGCGCACCTCGACTTTCCGTTCATCATGGGCTACGACCTCTTCCCGCTCGACACCCTCGCCTCCAAGACGCAGTGGATCCCGCGGGCGGAGGCGGAAGGAATGCTCTCCTTCTGGGAGCACGACCCGGCGGTCCCGCTCGGGCGGATCGGCCGCGACGGCAAGCGCTTCGTCGTGAAACCGGCGTGATCGCTCCAGCTGCACGGTGTGGGGAGTTGGGAGTTGGGAGTTTGTTGGGTTTGGGGTTTGGGATTTCGCGACGTGCGGCCGCGCCCGCTCAGCGGTCTTCCCGCAGGTAGTCGAGACCGAGCGGATCGACCACCTGCTGGAACGCCTTGCGGACCGTGCGCCCGAACTCGTCGAACGCCCGCCACGACGTGCTGCGTCCGGTGACCACGTATCCCAGCTCGTTCCACTGCCGGCGCAGAACCTCGACCATGTGCCCGAGCGCGCGGAAGCTCTCCGGATGAAGCGTGTTCGAGGCGGTGCCCGCGAGGAAGCGGGCGCCCTCTTCGACCCCTTCGAGGTCCTCCTCGAACGGCACCATCTGGGTGCGCCAGTTGATCTCGGATGCCTTGAGGTTGTCCTGCGAGCGGGCGAGGGTGAGGATGCCTTGCAGCCGTTCGACATTGCGCAGCGTGTGGACCAGGAAATCGGCGTCTCCCAGCGACCGTTCGCGCGTCACGGACATCGAGAGGCAGTCGGAGCGGATGCGGAAGCCCGCCTCGGCGCCGGCGAAGAGCGACTCGTCCAGTACCAGGGGCCCCTCGCGCGCGCCGCCCGCCGGGACGAGTTCCTGGTGCAGCGCCAGCAGGAAATCGATGAGCTCGACCGCGAACTGTTGCGTCTCGGCCAGCAGCGGGACGGTGCCTTGCGCCTCCCGCTCGCTCAAGTCGTTGCGGAAGCTGGCGACCAGGGCGAGCGAGGCCGCGACCCGCTGGCGGAACGCCGGGTCCGCCGGGTCCCGCCCCGCCCGCGTCGCCTCGCGGACATCGCCGAGGAACGAGCGGAACAGGCGATCCGCCTCTCCGACCAGCCCGGCATAGTAGGTGCGCTCGATGTTGCGGTGGTCGAGGATCGCCTCCTTGGATCCGTTGAGGAGCGAGACGATCGCGTGGACCTGGGCGGCCTGCGGCGCCGAGGCCCGCCCGACCACGATCACGTCGTAATAGGTCGGCGGGAGCCGGGCGCCGAACGGGAGCTCGATCTCGGCATGCCCCTCGGACACGAACGAGCGAGCCGCGGCGAGCGTGCTGCCCCGTCGCTGGAGCAGCAGGTCGATGCGTGATCCTGGCGGCAGGTTGGTCTCGATCGAAGCCCGGAGCTTGCCCTCCTTGATGCCGGCGGTGAGGATGAGGATCGGTCTCGAGGGCTCCGCCCGCACGGAGCCGGCGATCAGCGCCAGGACCAGGACGATCGGCGCGGCCCTCATCGGCGTTCTCCCAGGGACCAACTGACGTACCGGGAAGGACCGATCACCGTGAGCGTCACGTCCTCCAGGATCGGGGTCTCCGGGACAAAGCCCGCGGGTCCCGGGTCGCACGGGAACAGGGCGATGGTCACGGCCAGGCCCTCGGGCGAATCGCGCTCGAGCTCGAGCTCGAGCGCGGTCCAGCCGGAGGCGCGGTGCGGGGCGGGGGGGAGCCGCAGGGAGGCGGGATTCGTGGCGCGGGCGCCCGCATCGACCGCGATCCCGCCGCCCGACGCCGGGGTGCGGCCGTTCCAGGCCAGCGTCCCGATCGTGTAGGTCGGTTCGGGACAGGGGAAGTCCGTGCCCGGGAGCAACCGGAGCTGGAAGGCATAGGGGCGCGGACCCGGGGGGTAGCGGTCCGGCGGCGGCCGGTGCCGCGCCGGCCGCCCGGCGCGCACCACGAGGCCGTCGATCGTCGCGTCGGCATGGAGGGGAAAGCCGTTGCAGCGGCCGTCGCGGAATCGGTTCGAGCCGAGGAACCAGGCCCAGCCGGCGGGCACCCCGGCCGCGAAGGGACGCTGGCGGATCTCCAGGGGCGGGCCCGGGGCGCGCCGTCCGTCCGCTTCGAGCCAGAGCGCGGACGCGGTCCACGAGACGCGGACGTGGTGCCACTCGCCGGCCCGCCAGTCGCGGATGGACAGGGCGGTGGCGCGGAAGGCTCCGCACCAGGGCCGGTCCGGCACGGCGAACACCAACGCGGGCCTGAGCTCCGGCGGCGATTCTCCGGAGGCGACCCGCGAGTCTCCCAGCACCGCGGCAAGCAAGCCCTTGCGCGCGAAGATCACCAGCCGGTCGCCCGGCGCGCCCGCGTCCCCGGTCTCCGATCCGGCGGGACCCTCGCCGCGCCCGAACGAGAGGAGCGTGCGGGTGTCTTCGGCTTCGCGCCCTCCACCCGGAGCCGGGGAGGCGGCTTCGTACAACTCGTCGCCGTCCCAGGTGGGCTTCACCCACATCTCCAGACTCCCCTCCTCCGGAAACGCGGGCTCCGCCGCCCATCCCAGGTACTCGTCCCGCGACGCGGATTCGTGCCCGCACACGCGCGCGTCGAAGGCATATCCCGAGCGCCGGGTCTCGTGGCAGAACACGCCGTCCATGAACAGCTCGGAGGGGTCCGCGGCATCGAGCAGGGAGCGCTGGGCGTCTGCCGTCCCGAGAGCCGGCACGATCAGCGAGCCGCGGCGCGCCTCCAGTCCGCTCGCGAAGTCCGCCGCGAGGATCGTCTCCGGCCCCGTTTCCGGGTCGAGCGGCGCCAGGGACACATGGCCGTCCCAGCAGAGCGCGTGGTTGCACGCAGGCTTGCCCACCGCGGCGGACTCCGGGAGGGCCATGCAGAGCGCGGCGAGGCCCTCGGGACCGTCCCAGCCGCTCCGGTGCAGGCCGCCCACGGGTTCCGGCCCCACGGTCGCGGCGACGCCGCCCTGGGGCAGGAGGGTGGCCGAGTCCAGGCGGGCCAGGAAGTCCTTCTGGGTCGTGAGGCGGACGATGTCGTACACCCGGGCGACGCAGTCCAGCGATCGCTCCGCGATCACCGGGTGGATGCCCTCGCGAGGCGCCCCCAGGAGGCGCGCCAGGCATTCGATCTGGTAGTAGCCCATGCTGGAAAAGCAGAGCTCGGTGGTCCATCCGCAGAACGGGACGTTGGCGGAGGGGTCCCAGGCGCCCGATTGCCATTCCCCGAGAGCGGACTTGTCGATGTCGCCGTGGCGCAGGCCGAAGGCACGGTCCGAATTGAACGCGGCCAGCCGGGAGTTCGGGTTCACCGCCGCGAGCAGCACGCGCTTGCGCACCGGCGACAGGTCCTCGTCCGGCAGGCCGAGAATGAACGCGTCGAATTCCTCCCAGTTGCGGAACGCCCGCTGCTGGCGGCGCGCCCGCACGTGCTCGGCGACCGTGCGCGCCACGCGCGCGTCGATCGCCGCGTCGGCGGAACGCCGTACCCGGCCCGGGCTCGTGGTCAAGGCGTGCGATTCGCGCGCGGAGCGATCGAGCCAAATCGCCTCCAGGCCGGCGAAGACGGCGGCCAACACCTCCACGGGCGCGGTGTTCACGTTCACCGGCGCGCGCGGCTGGAGCAGCGAGGCCCGGCCGTAGGTCGGCACGGGTGGCGCATCCACGGGCGGGCGGGCCGCCCGCGCCAGCGGTTCCCCGGCGCCTTCGCCGAACAGAAAGTCGGCGCCGCAGGCGGCCCAGATCCGCTGCAGGGGAGTGGGCAGCCCCCAGCGCCGGCCACGCAGCCCGCCCCAGCGCAGCTTGTCCGCCGGCGGAGGATCGACCCCGGACGTCGCGGTCACCAGCGCGCCCGGGTGCAGCGTGCGCAGGTCGACCCAGGCGTGGCAGGTGAGCAGGTCCCGCACCGCTTCGATGCGGCGCTCGTTGACGCCCGCTTGCCGCAGCGCACGCACGATGTCCCGCTTGGTCTCGAGATCCCGGCGCTGGTTCCTCCGCCAGGCGTCGAGCATCAGGCCGAGGTCGCGAATCCCCACCTCCGGCGACTCGCCGAGGTTGTTCAGCAGGCGGATCGCGTTCGGCGCCAGCGCCCAGCCGCCCGGTTCCGCCGTCGGCCCGTTCGCGTAGATCATCGAGGCGCAGTCGAGCACCTTCAGGCTCACGAGGTCGGTGCCGTCCTCGTCGGTGGACGGGTAGCGGATCGAATACCCGATCGACTCGGGGTGGCCGTCCCCGTTATCGTCCGGGATGCGGATCGGCTCGTTGAAGAGGGAGAAGGGGTTCGCCGGGGCGAACGAGGGATGGCGCATGCGCCGAAGCGGCTCGCCGCGGCGGTACTGTTCCACGGGATCGAGCCCGGGGTCGAATGCGCCATTGCCGTTGACGTCGCGGTACTGGACCGCCCCCCAGGCGCAGTGAGGGCCGTCGATCGACTCGGAGGCGGCCCAGGCCTGCAGGCGCTCGACCGCGAGGTTGACCCCGCGCTCGGCCAGCAGTTGCGTGCGCACGTCGGCGAGCAGGTTCTGCGACAGCAACTCCTCGGTCTGGCGCAGCATGGTGAAGATCATCGCGGCCAGGATGAGGAGCGCGGCGAAGATGACCAACGCCATCGCCAGGACCGCGAGCCGGGTAGTTCGAGGGGCCGGGTCGGACATGGGCCGGGACCAAGCTCGAATCGGGTGCCCGAACCGCGGCGTCGCAGTGCGCGCGCGACGCCGCGGCCGGGCACGCTATTTCTCCGCCGCCGGCGGAACGCCCGCGCGCTTCGGCGTCACATCGTCGGACCAGAGCTGGAAGGCGTCACACAGCGTCCGGCCCGCTTGGATCCCCTGGGGGATCTTGAGCGCCAGGTCGTAGACCAGCAGACGCGGGCAGAACAGCGTATGGAAGCCGGTCAGGACCGGCTGGTGGATCAGCGTCGGCTCCACCCCGGAATCGGTGCAAAGTCGCCAGCGGATGCCCCGGTCGGGGAACGCGGCCTTGAAGCAGGCGGTGACGTAGAGCGAGATGCGGTCGGACCACTCGGCGAGGTCGGGGTCGATCGTCGAGGTCGGGTCGGCGGGGATCCACCAGGGATCGGGCGCCGGGAACTCCGATGGGGGCTTGAGGGTCACGGGCTGGACCAGCCATTCCCACACCCGGACCAGGCTCTCCTCGCCCCGGTCGAAGCTTTCCGGCTTGATCTGCGGGCGTTCGGCGCAGGCCCGCTCCTCGAGGGCGCGGATGCGCCGGGGCGCCTCGCGGACGAACCGGTCGAGCCAGCGGTGCGCGTCGCGCGGGGGCAGCTCGCGGAGCACGGCGGCCATGGCCGGCCCCTACTCGAATCGGAGCAGGTGCGGCCCCTGCGCCAGCACCTCGCCGATCGGTTCGGATTTCACGCCGGTGTCGGCCAACCGCTTGCGCGTCTCCCCGGCGTCGGCCGGATCGACGCACAGGAAGAGTCCGCCGGAGGTCTGCGGGTCGAAAAGCAGGTCCTCCAACGGGCCCAAGACCGAGGGGACCGTGTGGTACCGGCCTTCGATGAATTTGCGGTTGACCACGTCGCCGCGCGTCTTGAACGCGGGCTTGACCCACTCGAGCATGTCCGGGAAGAGGGGGACTTTCTTCGCGTCGATGCGGATGCTGACCTTGCTGGCCTCGGCGAGCTGCGCGGCATGGCCCGCGAGGGCGTAGCCGGTGATGTCGGTGGCCGCATGGATGCGCAGCGATTTCACGGCTTCGCAGGCCGCGGCATTGAGCCGCCGCATGCTCGCGGTGACGGCCTCCGTCAGTTCGGGCGTGAGCTTTCCCCGCTTGATCGCGCTGGTGAGAATGCCGGTGCCGATCGGCTTGGTGAGGAAGATCACGTCTCCCGGCTTGGCGCCCGCGTTGCTCCAGATCCGCTTGGGATGCACCGTGCCGGTCACTGCCGCGCCGTACTTGAGCTCCTTGTCGGTGACCGTGTGCCCGCCCAGAAGCGCGACCTTGGCCTCGATCAGCGTGTCGCACGCGCCGCTGAGGATGTCCCGCAACACGTCGAGCCCCAGGTCGTCGATCGGGAAGCAGAGGATGCTGAGCGCGTTGATCGGGGTCCCGCCCATGGCGTAGACGTCGGAAAGCGAGTTAGCCATCGCGATCTGGCCGAACGTGTAGGGATCGTCCACGATCGGGGTGAAGAAGTCGAGGGTCTGGACCAGCGCGAGGTCGTCGGTCAGACGGTACACTCCCGCGTCGTCGTAGGTCTGGCAGCCGACGAGGACCCGCGGGTCGTCGAAGAACTTCAGACCGGTCAGCGCCTGATGCAGGTCCACCGGACCCAATTTGGACGCTCAGCCGCCGCAGGCCACGCCCTCGGTGAGGCGGACCTTCTTGGCCTTGGTGAAGATGCCCATGCGATTCACGCCCCAAGCAAGTCAATGGATGGTATCAGACCCGGCGATGGAAGGGAAGGATGTGCAAGGTGTGCGAGGAGGCGGAAGGTGACGAGGGCTCGAGGTGGCCCCTGCCGTAGCGCCGCATGGCCTGGCCGCGTGACGAGGCATTGACGCTGAACGGACCGCCTTGCCCCTGCCCTTGCCCGCTTCCCGACGAGAGAGGGCAAGGGCAAGGGCAAGGGCAAGGGCAAGGGCAAGGGCAAGGGCAAGGGCAAGGGCAAGGGCAAGGGCAAGGGCAAGGGCAAGGGCAAGGGCAAGGGCAAGGGCAAGGGCGACCATCGTTCAGGGCTCATGCCTGGTCATGCTTGTCCGTGATGGCGGAGCGCTGCGCGCAGGGGGAATCCGTCGCCTGAGCCCGGCGCGCGGGGTAGGATGGGCGCGCCGCCGCGGGCTGGTGTCCGCGGGGACGGCTTGGGCGGCCGCTCGGACCGGGGTGGATCCGGCGTTGCGGAGGCGAAATGGGACGGTGGGACATCTACCGGCAGATCCAGGCGATGGATCCGCGGCGGGATCACCAGCGGGTCATGCATCTGGTCGCGGGGTGGGAGTTCCCCTGGGACATCGCGCGCGCGCTCGAGGTCGCGTTGCATCGGACCTTCTGCGTCCCCTCGATCTCCTCGGTGCTCGACCGCATGGGCGAATTCGCCCACCGCGCACAGCGGCGGTACGACGACACCGGGTTGCTGCTGACCGAGATCATCGAGCACGGGTACGAGAGTGATCGCGGCGCGGCGGCGATCGCCCGCATGAACCGCATCCACGCCCGCTTCGAGATCGCGAACGAGGACTACCTCTACGTGCTGTCCACGTTTCACTTCGAGCCGGTGCGCTGGATCGACCGCTTCGGCTGGCGGCGCATGAGCCCGATCGAGGTGGAGTCCAGCTTCCTGCTCTGGCGGGAGATCGGCCGGCGCATGGGCATCCGGGACCTACCGAAGTCCCACGATGCGTTCGCGGCGTTCGTCGCGGAGTACGAACGGACCCGGTTCGCCTACACCGACGCGAACCGGCGGCTCGGCGAAAACGCCCGGGAGCTGCTCGCGAGCTGGTTTCCGCGAGTGCTCCGGCCACTGGTGCGCCGGAGTGTGCACGCGGTGTTCGACGCCCCGGTGTTGGCGGCGATGGGCTATCCGCGTCCCTCGGCGTTCGAGCGCGACGTGGTCGAAGGCCTGCTGGCGGCGCGTGCTCGGATCGTGCGCTTCCTGCCGGCGCGCCGACGGCCGAAGTTCATCACCCACGGCCCGGTGCGCAGCTACCCGCAAGGGTACGAGATCCCGCGGCTCGGGCCTCCGGGAATGGGCGAGTGAAGGAAGCTCGAGCCGGGTGTCACGGCACCCTCCCCACTGTCTGACTCGCTGGACATGCCGATTGACCGATTGACACCGGCAGACGCCGCCACTATCATCTACTGCCGAGTCTCGGTTCGGTGCCGCCGGTGGTGGCGACGCGCGGCGTAGGAGCAACGGTTCCGGAAACGGGAGTTCTCTATGTCCGCCCAACCCTATTTCCGCCCCTGCCGTCTGGCGCCCGCACGCTGCGGGGCCAGCAGCACCGAATGGATCATCCTGGTGTGCGGCATCGCCATGGTGTGCCTGATCGCCGTCACGGTCTTCGGTCGGAAGGTCAACCTGCTCACGCGGGCCGGCTCGCGATCGCTCGACGAGGGGGCGCCGAAGGGGGCAGCCCGCCCGGGCGTTGCGGACCTCACCGGCGAGTTCCGCCCGGACTTCAACGACCTCTCGGGCGGCAGCGCAGCCCTCGGGCCGACCACGGGTCCGCTCGGGACGCGCCTCGACCACTCGTCGGACTACGTGGGCAACCCGGCGACCGACCCTACGTCCAACCAGTCGCTCGCCCAGGTCCTCAACGCCGGGCCCGCGGGCACGCCCCTGGCGAACTTCCCCGCCACCATCACGCTGCCGGGCGCGTTCGACGCGCAGAACGCCGCCCTGTTCGCCTCCGGTACGGCCGCGCAGGTGGGCACCGCCCCGCCCGTCACCCTGGAACAGGGCGCGATCATCGTGCGGCAGGCGGACGGAACCTACGTCATGCGCCCCGGCAACAATACACCCCCGAACGCGCAGCCGGGCAGCTGGATGCCGAATTACGCGTCCGCGGGCGCCGGCGAAACCGTGGTCGGGTTCACCCACGCGCACCCGCCGGGCGCTCACCCCGCGGGCTTCCTGCCTCACGGATTCAGCTCGGCCGACCTCAGGATCGGCACCATGGGTGCGCACGACGGCCCGGACGCGGGCGGGTCGACGATCTCGCAGGGGGTCGCGATGATGCAGATCGGCAACACCACCTACGCGGCCTTCCCCTCGGCGAGCACGCCCTCCCCGCCGCCGACCGCGGCGCAGCTCGACACGGCCTTCTGGGCCGCCCACAACGAGGCCATCGCCGGCGGCGCGTCCGCCGACGGGGCGCTCCTCGCCGCCAACATCGCCATGGCGGAACGGGCCGGTCTGGCGCTCTACTACGGGCGTTCCGGCGAGCCGCTGAACCGGGTACACTAGCCATCCCAGAGGGTATCGCAGAAGGTGGGGTCGGGGAGTGCTGGACCGCTGGGGCCGTGCCTGCGGCGGCTCTGGCGCCGACCCGATCTTCCATTCGGAGACCTGGCCATGCGCCCCTGGACCGTCGTCCCCCTCCTCCTCTTCGCCTGCTCCGACGCCGGCGCCCAAGGCGGCGCCGCGGAGCCGGCCCCCGGTCCGGCCCAGCCGCTCCGCATCGAATACCGGCGCGTCTACGCCACCGGGGAGCGCGTCGAGTTCGTCGCCGAGGAATCGGGGTACGTGACGGGCAAGCTGCGCCTCGCGCCTGAACCCGGGGGAGCCCTCGGTGCGGAATCCGCCTTCGACGCGCTGCTCCCCGTGGCGTCGCCCATGGCCAAACGCCTCGAGCGCGCGGGGTTCTGGTCGCTCCCCGCGGGCGGAGCCCAGCTCGCGGAAGACCAGGCCGGCGTTCGGCTGGCGGTGCGGGCGAAGGACCGCGAGCTCGCCGTGTCGCTCACCGCCGCGGACCTCGAGGGGCGTGCCGACCTTGCCCGCGCGCTCGCCATGTGCGAGGTGCATGCCGGGGCGGGCGCCCGGCTGGCGGAGCCGTGGACCCGCCGGGGCGACGAGCACTTCGCGAACTCGGAGTGGACCAAGGCGATCAAGGCGTACCAGACCGCGGGCGAGCGCGTCCCGCGCGTCCTGGAGGTGGCGGGGCACGGTCCGTGGTTCGAGCCGGGCGACTACGTCCACAAGTTCCACCCGGAGGAGGAGGCCGGCCATCGCAAGGCCAACATGGTGCGCCTGGCCTCGATCGCCGGCGCCGCGCTCGCCCAGGGCGAGTCGGACCGGTGCTTCCCGGATCGCGCGCTGTGGCCGGACGAGAACCGGTCGGCCTGGCCGGCGGACGGCGCCTGCCCCTCCGGATTCGTCGAGGAGTCGCTGACCCGTCGGGAGGACCCGACCCAAGGCATACGCTACCTGCGACCCGCGGGCTGGCTGCCCCTGGACCCGGGGGGCGAGTGGACCGCGCCGGCGTGGGCCACCGACCTGGTCGCGCTGGGTCGGCACGCGCTCATCGGCGGGACGCCCGAGGACGTGCTGGAAACGGCCGCGGCGGAGACGACCCAGGACGCCAGCCTCCTGGAATGGCTGACGGCGGAGCTGGAGCGTCGCGGCGCGCGGCTGGTCTATGCGACCGAGTTCGGCCGGCCGCGTCTGCGTCACGCCCACGCGATCGGACGCGCGGGCGATCGCGTCTGGCGGCTGGTCGCGGTGCAGAGCGGCAAGCGCCTGGCCCTCGCGCGGCTCTCCGCGCGCGTCGGGCTGGCGGCGGCGGAGCCGGCCAACCTCGCGCGCGTGCTGGCCTCGCTGGAGCCGAAGCCGCTGGGCGTGGGACCCTCGGTCGAGCCGTTCCGCCATGTGGCGATGAGCAGCGATACCCGGACCGGGATCTACGTGCCCCAGGAGTGGAAGGAGTTCCCCATCGGGGGCGCTCCCGCGCGAGCCGACTTCCGCGATTTCGCCCCGCCCGAGGAGCCCCCGACCGTCCGGCTTGCGGTGCGCGTGACGGCCCGCCCGGCCGACTTCGACTGGGGACGCTTCTGGTCCGGGATCGCGCATCCGTTCCACCCCGTCGCGAAGAGCGGTGGACTCACGGCCGTGACCGGCAACCGCATCGTCTCCTACGTCCGCCCGCGCAACGCCCCGCTCACCCCGGTGCGCTTCTCGCATCTGGCGTTCGGGGAGGAGCAGCTGCCCGTGTACTGGTTCTCCGTGTTCCAAGTCGACCGGGTGGTGGCGGCCGCAGTCGTGTGCGCGCGCGACGACCCGGCAGCGCTCGCGCGCGGCCGGGCCTTGGCGGAGCTGGTGGCGGCGCAGTTCGAGTGATTCCCCGATTCCCCCGCAATCCGTAGCACAAACTGACCTCCTCGCCGCGCAACCGGCCTACAACCTCGTAGCCAGGGCGATGCGGAACTCGTCGACATGGACGCGGCGCTTCGACCTGCCCGTGACGGATAGCGGATGGTATCCCGCTCATCCCGATCGCAGGCGTCCCCCCGCTCACGCGCACGTCGCCACGAACCGACCGATCACCCGGTCGACCGCGTCGGTGCGGTCAGGCAGGAACGAGACCGCGCCGATCACCGAGCTGCCGCGGTCGCCGTATCTCCCCTCGAGGTACCCGGGGAGATTCACCAAAAGACCCGCCGACGCGTCGCGGTGCAGGAAGAACACCTGGCGCACCGGCTGCCCGCCGGTGGCCGGATCGAAGATGCGCGAGCGGTAGTCGGTCGGCTTCCACAGGTCCTCGCGCTCGAAGTGCTCCACGCTCTTGGCGTCGAGCACCAGGATCGCCGGCGGAGCCCCCGGTTTCTCGATCTCCACCGTGATGTCCGGACGCAGCGTCCCGGTCGAGAGCGCCGCGCGCAGCCCCGCGCCCCCGCCGCGAGCGTCCACCGGGGGGAAGTCCGGTTCGTACGCCGCGATCAGCCACGCGCCGCTCCCGAGCGGGAAGCGGAAGCGCTGCCCCGAGCGCAGCTCCGGCCGGTACACGTCGTCCACCAGCTCGAAGCCGTGCAACGGGGCGGGCGACCCGAAGCGCTTGCGGCAGAGCTCCACCACCTTGACGAAGCACCAGTACTCGTAGAGCGTCGCCAGCGAGCGGAAGCGCGCCTGGATCTCCTCCCGCCCGCCGACCAGCGGGCCGCCGCGCACGTCGGCCTCGAGCAGCGCGTCGTACGCGGCGCGGTAGCCCGGCCGGTTCAGCCACACCGGCGTCGGCTCCAGGCGCGCCCGCGGAGGCCCGGCGTCGCGCAGGAACGGGTAGGTCTGGACCAGCCTGCGAAAGTCCGCGCCGGCGGCGTCGGCCCGACGCGTCAGCGCCGCGAGCACGTCGAGCCGGGAACGATAGCGTGACTCGAACACCGTGGGCGACCAGCGCCTTCGCTCCCGTTCATAGAAGCCCGCCATCCGCTCGCAGTGGGCCGCGAGCACCGCCGCGCGGCGATCCAACCGCTGCAGCCCCTCGCGCAGGTGCCGGTGCTCCGCCAGGTCCGTGGTCAGCCGCGAGCGCGCAATCCAGGCTCGTCCCAGCGCCGCCACCCGGCCTCCCGGGCCCAGCACCGTGCCGGGCTCGCTCGCGAGCCGCGCCAGACCCGCCGAGGGCACCACGTCGCCCGGCCGCCAGGGCCGCAGTTCCATCCTCCGCTCGAGCGCCGCCGACGGCTGGCCCCCGATCCGCTCGAGCGCCCGCGTGAACCGGTCGCGCAGACCTTCCATCCGCTCGATGTCGTGCTCCGCCGAGAGCACCCCGACCCGGCCGCGCAGGCGCACCCGGCTGCGGCTCACCAGGTCCTGCGCCAGACCCGCGTGCGCCGCCTCGAGGTCGCGCACCAGCGTCTCGAAGAGCCGCGCGACGTGCGGCCGGGGGCGCAGAACGATCTCGAGGGTGACCACCGGGCGGAAGCCTTCGGCCTCGTCGGCGGCCGCCTCTTCGAGCACGAACTCGGTCTCGCCGACCTCGTCGCGCAGGAGCGCGCCCAGCGGTTCCGCGGCGCGCGCGCGATCGGGCGCGAGCGTGAGCACGGGTTCCCGTCCCACGCGCAGGCGCGCCGGGACGCTCAGGCCTTCGGGGCGGACCAACTCGACCGAGACCGGCTCTCCGGCGTCGAGCAGCTCGGGCGCCTGGGCCACGGTGCCGGGCGCGGAGCGCGGGGCCACGGCTTCTCCGAGGCACCGGCCGCCCTGGAGGAGACGCAGCTCGTAGGAGTCGGACGAACTCATGCGCGACGACCCGCCGCGAAATCCCAAATCCCAACGTCACCTGCGGCGTCGGTTCCGGATGATCTTCGCGCGCTGCGACGATTTGGCGAGATCGGGTCCCCACGAACTCCCCATTCGGTCGTCCGTCGGGTGCTCTGCGCGCCCGGCCTACAACAGCTGGAAGAACTCATGGGCGCCCTCCGATTCGCGCAGCGCTTGCAGGAGGGCGCCGGCGCGCGGGAAGCGTTCGCGCGGCACGAGTGCGCAGAGCCGGTCGAGAGTCTCGCCCGCCCCGGCGTGGGCGGCGCGGATGCGCGGGACGATGTTCTGCGCCAGCGCGAAGTCGAGCGCGGAATCGGCGGGCAGCAGATCCGCGGCCGAGGCTACGTAGGCCAGCACCCGGTCGCGCACGCGAAAGCCGAGGCCGCAGCGCAGCTCGCGCAGCGGCCGGTCGAGCTCGACCAGCAGGCCGCGCACCGCCGGGTCGGCCGCCTCCGGGCCGCGCACCCAGGACTTGTAGGTGGTCGCGTCGACCGAGCGCACCCCCAGGTCGCGCGCCTTCGCGGCCCGGGCCGGCGGGCGGGAGAGGTCGGGCGCGCCGAAGGTCACCACCTGCGTGCGGTCGATCACCTTGGGACTGAAGAAGTGGGTGGTCTCGTCGACGTTCACCGTCCCGACGAAGCGCAGGTTGTCCGCCAATGGCAAGTGCCGCCAGGGCGCATAAGGGTCGCCCGCGCGCTCGAGCCCGGCGCTGAACAGCCGCAGCCGCCGCTCCTCGCTCGGCTCTTCCAGGACGCTCAGGAACTGGGCGAAATAATGCTCCACCCGCGCCAGATTCATTTCGTCCAGGCAGACCAGGAAGATCCCGCCGCGCCCGCGCTGCGCGTCCTCGGCGGCGGCGATCAGCCGGTCGACCAGGCCGTTGGCCGCGGGCTCGAAGCGGCCCGACAAGGCATTGTACGCGCCGATCACGTCGCGGTCGTCGAGCCAGTCCGGGCGCACCGGGACGGTGAGGAACTCGTCCGAGGCCCCCAGCGCTTCGGCGTAGAGCCGCGGCAAGAGGCTCTTGCCGATTCCGCTCGGGCCGGCGAGCACCGTCCACAGGCCGGTCTTCACGGCCACGTGGAAGGCGATCAGGTCTTCGCGCGCGAACACGCAGGCGCGGCGCGAGACGACATTCTCGAACTGGGCCACGAGGTCGGCCTCGCGCGTGATCTCGGCGGGCTTCTTCGGGACCGCGTCGAGCCACGAGGGCAGCGCGAGGCGGCCGGCGGTCTCGGCGCGCGGTTCGGCGGGGGAGCGCGGGTCGGCCTCGCCCCAAACGCGGCGCAGGAGCGGGAGGAGCGCGACCACCTCGTCTCCCAGCTCGCGCGAGCGCGTCCCGTAGGCGTGGAGCACGGCGGCGAGGCGGGAGGCGATCCCCTGCTCCTGCTCGGCGAGCGCCTTGCGGCTCTCCTCGAGCTCGCGTTCGCGCGCGGCCAGACGCTCGAGCCAGGCCGCGTGCTCGGCTTCGAGGCGGGTCTCCTGCTCGCTCTTGCGGCGATCGTACTCCCCCTCGATCCGGGCGATCTCGCGCTTCAGGCGGTCGCGCTGCTCGGTGAGCTGCGTGACCTCCCGCTCGACCCCGGCGCGGCGCTCGGCGACGAGCTTTTCCACCTCCTTGGTTGCGAGCGCGTCGGCGTGCTCCTGGACCAGCGCGCGCAAGCCGGGGGCCTCGGCGAGTTGCTGGGCGATCTCGGCGCCCAGGCCCTGCGTGCGCTCCGCGCTCTCGCAGATCCGGCGGAAGCGCTCGAGCCGGCCGGGCACCTTGAGCGGCCCTTCGATGTCGGAGCCCGCGAGCGAGGTCAGCGCCTCGCGCAGGTGGGTCTTCTCCGCTCGCGTCAGCTTGGCCGCCTTGATCGCCCAGGACACGATGTCCGCGTCCCCGGCGGCGTCGACCGGCTCCCCCTGTTGAAAGTGCTTGAGCGCGGACTTGCGCAGGAGGCGGACGCCGATCTCCCGGCCGCCCTCGGGCAGGCCGACGGCCTCGACCCGCACCGCGAACTCGCGCAGCTCGCCGGCCAGCGCGGACGCCGTGAGCGGAAGCCGGTAGGCGACCAGCTCGCTGCGGTTCACCGCGGACAGCCAGGCGCGATGGCGTTCGCGGTCCCACACCGCGCTGAGCGGGCCGACGAAGCAGGTGCGGGAGCGGAGCACGACCAGGTCGAGCGGCTTGCGGGCGAGCGGGATCCCCTCGGTGCCGAGCAGCGCGTGCATATCGGGCGAATCCAGCGGCAGGTCGAGCACCTCGATCCAGTCACCCGCACCCTCGCGGATGCTCGCCCGCCGCGCCTGGTAGCGGTCCTTGAGCCGCAGCCGTTCGTCGAACCCGATCGCCCGCTCGATCTCGCAGGTGACCAGCATGCCGGTGCCGAGCCCCGCCGGGGTGTGCTCCGGGTGGAGCATCCACCAGATGCGGCCGCGGTTGGGGAAGGCGCGCTCGGGCTCGGCGAAGCGGTCGCCGTCGATGGTCATCACCGGCGCGAGAACGCAGAAGGTGCTGGCCTTGTCGACGAAGGGCCGCTGGTCGACCACGCACACCAGCGGAGTGCTGTCGGCCAGGATGTCGTCCAGGTCCGGTTCGGGCATGCGCCAGGCTCCTCTTCCCTTACAGCTTCCAGCCTTTTTCGACCGCCCGGTCCAGCACGCGCGGCAACACGACCAGCGTCGCCACCGTGATCAGCGTCATCCCCGCGGTGAGGATCACCCCGAGCCCCTGCAGCCCCTTGTGGTGCGCCAGCATCAACGTGCCGAAGCCCAGGATCGTGGTCAGGGAACAACCCAGAACGGCCCGCAGAGTCGTCTCCGGGGCGCCCCGCCGGTACGAGTGCACCAGGTGCAGGCCCGACTCGACGCCGCAGCCGACCAGGATCGGCACGCTGAAGTAGTTGGCGAAATTGAAGGGAAAGGAAAGCAGCCGCATCGCCCCGAGGGTGACCCCGAGGCCGAGGAGCAGCGGCGCGAGCGTGAGCGCGGTCGGCAACCACCTCCGGAAGTCGATCCCCAGGATCAACGCGATCGCGATCAGCGAGTAGACGATGGAGTCCTGGAAGCTGGAGTACAGGCTCTTGCTCGCCTCGAGGATCGTCACCGGGGTGCCGGTGATCTTCGGGTCTACGGTACGTGCCGCATCGACGAAGCGGTTGAGATTCTGCCAGGCCCAGATGTCGTGCACGGCGTAGACGTGGAGGGCGATCTGGCCGCCTTCCCCGAGGTAGCGTCGGCGGAAGAACTCCGGCGCGGAGTCCGCGGTGAGCGGCGGCGGTGAGCACTGGTCGTGCAGCGCCGTGAGCTTGGCGCGGAGGAACCCGACCAGGCCGTCCTGCAGGGCTTGCAGGCGTCGCGACACCTCGGCTTCGTCCTGCTCCCACTGCGCGAGGATCGCGGAGAGGGTCGCGAGCGGTTGCTCGAGCACGCGGGCGGCGCGTTCGTCGCGCGCGGCGTAACTGCGGAAGTCCTGGCGCAGGCCCGCGAGCGCCCGGCGGCAGCCACTCCCCACCGGGGGAGGATCGTCGGCCGTGCCGGAGCCGTTGCCCTCCTTGCCGCCGGCGGCGAGGATCTCCGCGAGCACGGGGCGGAGCGTGCCGAGCGCCGCCCGCTTGGCTTCCTCCTCCTCGGGGTAGAGGGTCTCCACGCGGGCGACGAGGTCGCGGAGCCCGAGGAACTGAGCGCGGCGCCGGTCGAGCTCCGCGCGATCGGAGACGATGCTGATCGCGTGGCTGGAGGAGTGCGCCTGCTCGATCAGCAGGCGCTCCCACTCGACCGACTCGGTGCCGGTGGCCTGGAGCGAGAGGATGTTGAAGTTGAATTCCTGGCCGAACCCGTAGACGCCGGCCGCCAGGGCGATGGCCGCGGAGGCCAGGGGGATGGCCCACCACGAGCCGGGCGCGCGCGCGGGCTTGGCGGTCGACGGGCCCGATGCGCCCGGGTCCGCACCCGCTCCCCCGCCGCGTCGCGCCGAAGCCGGCGGCACGGCGCGGCTGCGGTCGGTGAGCACGAGCATGGCCGGGAAGAGGATCAGCATGGTGACCATGCACAGGAGGATGCCGGCCCCGCTGATCAGGCCGAGCTCGGCCAGCCCGCGGAAATCGGTGAGGGTCGTGCTGAAAAAGGACGCGACCATACCGAGGCCGCCGATGAAGGCCCCGCGGCCGCAATGAGAGTAGGCTTCGGCGATCGCCGCCTCGGGCGAGGCGCCGCGCGCGCGGGCGTCCTGGTAGTGGGTGAGGATGAGGATGCCGAAGTTGTCGGCGATGCCGACCAGCATGGCGGCGAAGACAGTGGCGAAGAGGTTCATCCGGCCGAGCGCCAGAGTGGCGAAGCCGAAGGTCCAGGCCAGCCCGATCATGAGCGCAGCGACCGCGCAGAGGGGATGGCGCAGCCCGCCGAAGTACCAGCGGAAGAGCACGAGCACGCCGAGCGTCGACAGGATCGCCGCCAGGGTCATGTCCCCGCTGCTGGTCGCCACTTCGTCCGAATGCACGACCGAGCGGCCGGTCACGCCCGCGCGCAGGCCGGGGTGGGCGGGCGCGAGCTTCGCCACCGCCGCGCGGGCGAGCTTCACCGCCGGGCCGATCTGGTTGAGCTGGTGCGAATCCACGCGCGGCGCGAGCGGCAGCAGGAGCCAGCGACCGCCGCCGAAGAGCAGGTAGCCGTCGGGGTCGCGCTGGATCCCTTCCTTCGCAGCTCCCTGGAATGCCGACCCGAAGGCCTCCACCGCGTCGTCGGCCCGGCCCAGTCCGCCCAGCTTGAGCGCGTCGGTCACCGAGGCCAGCATCCCGGCGAGCGCCGCGCCGCCCTCCGGATCTGCGCCTGCTTCCCCGGGCTCCGGCTCGCCCGCGCGGTCGAGTTCCTCGCGCAGCCCGGTGAACAGGCCCTCGAGCCCCTGGGCGAGCACCGACTCGACGATCGGTTTGGCCTCGGTCATGCGCCGGGACATGGCGTCGATCTCCGGCCGCGGCAGGTAGAGCAGGCCCATGCCGTTGAGCAGGGCGGGCTCGACGCGCTCGACGATCTCGGAGAACTCCTCGGGGGTCCGGCGCAGTTCTTCGCAGATGGCATGGGCGAAGGCCTTCATCCGACGTCGCGCGAGCGCGGCCGGCGCTCCGGTCCCGCCGGCCTCCGGAGTGCCTTCCACGACCACGACGAGCATGTCGCGGTAGTGGAAGTCCTCGCGGTACTTTTTCCAGGTGCGCGCGAATTCGCTGTTCGGGTTCATCAGCTCGGCGCGGTCGGAGATCAGGTCGAGCCACAGGAAGGAGGCGGCGATCGAGATCGCGGTGAGGACGAGGCTCGCGAGCACGATCGTCCCGGGGCGGCCGGTGACGAAGCGGACGAGGCGGTTCGGTTCCGGGGAGGTCATCGCGGGCGGGGGCTCGGGGTCATGGGAGGAGGGGCGGCCGCGTTCCGGCGCGGGCGGCGGGCGGCGCTTCGGCGCGCCCAAGGAGAGGGCACAAGGTAGAGTGCGCACGGCCGCAAGTCAAGAATGCGCGAACCGCGGGAACCGCGGAACCGCGGGCTCGCGGGCAGTAGCCTCTTGTGCTCGGCCGCTCGGCCACAGCGTCTTGCGACTGCGAACGAGTGTTTGGTACAACGGCCCACATGCCCAGGCTCCCCTTCGACACCAGCATGGCGGGTCCGCTCGACGATGTCCCGATCACGAGCAAGTCCGCCGTCCTCGGCGCCCGGAGCGAAGAGCCGGCGGAGCGCAAGGAGTCCTTCCAGGTCCTCATCGCCGCCTACTGGAAGCCGGTCTACAAGGTCATCCGGATGCGGTGGGGCAAGACCAACGAGGACGCGAAGGACCTGACCCAGGAGTTCTTCGCCCGCGCGATGGAGAAGGACTTCTTCGGGTCCTATGACCCGGCGCGCTCCCGGTTCCGCACCTTCATCATGGTCTGCCTCAAGGGATTTCTCGCGAACCAGGATGTAGCGGCGCACCGCCTCAAGCGCGGCGGCCAGCATCAGGTGCTCACCATGGACTTCGCCACCGCCGAAGGCGAGTTGGCCCATGCCGATCCCGCCGCGCCGGAAACGCCCGAGGCCTATTTCGAACAGGAGTGGATCCGCTCCCTGTTCGTCGCTGCCGTCGACCGCCTGCGGGGGGAATGCGCCGCCCGCGGCAAGGACCTGCAACTCCGGCTCTTCGAACGCTACGACCTGGCCGAGTCCGGCCAACTACGCCCCACCTACGCGGATCTCGCCCAGGAAAGCGGGATCTCTCTCGCCGACGTGAACAATCACCTCGTCGCGATCCGCAAACGCTTCCGCCTCGTCCTCCTCACCGAATTGCGCCGCATCACGGCCTCCGATCAGGAGTTCCGGGATGAGGCCCGGGAGATCCTGGGGGAAGGCGCGCCCTGAATCGGGCCCATCCCCTGCCGCAATCGTGCCGCAACCTGTGCGCGAAGCAGACGTTCCGCCGGCCGCGATTAATCCACAAGACGCGTCATAGTTTCCCCTTCGCGCAAGTAATAACTCCCCACTTCCGAATCGACCCTCGAGAAGTGGGAGATACCTGATGTCGTCCAAGCCCCTGCCTTTCCTGCGCGGATATGCCCTCCTGGTGAGCATGGGAGCCATGACCCTGCTCGCGCTGATCGCGACGACCTTCGTGACCACGTCGCGGATCGATCGCACCATTGCGGGATCCTACGTCGACCAGGTGCGGGCGCGGATGATCGCCGCCTCCGGCTACGAAGCGGCGATCAGCGAGATCCAGCGCTGCGAGCGGCGCCAGGCGTGGTCGGGTCACTACGCCCACGTAGACACCGTCAGCGGCACGCGCTACGACGACGTCGCGCCCGGCGTGCGATTCCCCGAAGGCCTGCGCGACGGCGGCTTCGATCGCTGGTTCTACGGCGAGTTGTTCAAGGAAGCCTCCACGGGACCGGCCTCCTCGACCCAGCGCCGCTACGGCCACGGCGTGCCCGAGCCCGGGGAAGCCGAGCACGTCTCTCTCTTTGCCGGGACCGTCGCCGTCGCGGGACAGCCGGCCTACGGGTATTCCGGTCCCCGGCCGGGCCAGACCGGGCTGCGCGGCACCTACGTCGACCGCCCGGACAACCCCGGGGACTTCTACATGATCCAGGTGGTGGACGGCGCCTCCCGGATCCACCTCAACGACTCCGATTCCGGTTCCCGCCTGCAGCACATCCTCGACAACCTGGGCGAGGAATTGGATCCGCCGATCCCGTCGCTCGGCATCCGCATCCTCGGCGAGCGCGGCGCCCACGGTCCGTTCGCGGGCCAGGAGGACGTGAGCGCGCGGGTGTTCGCGGCCAGTCCGGACGAATGGGACCGGGTGAAGCCCTTCGTGACCACGCGGATGTGGCAGGACCCCGGGTCGATCCGGATCCCGTTTTCCGCATCGCCTTCGGTCGCCGACTGCCTCGATCCCCGTTCCCCGATCAACATCAACACCGCGTCGCGCGAAGTCCTCACCTCGGTGATCCGCGGCATCGAGGCGACCTATTTCCGGCGGACCTCCGCCGCGCTCGTGCGCACCATCGTGGCGATCCCGCAGAACGACCGGGCGCTCGCGCAGCGCATCGCCGATTGGATCATCCTCACCCGGAGCTTTGCCGGCGGCCGCCCGGACGCCCCGACGGGCTATCCGCACGTGGACTGGATGCACGTCGGCCAGGACACCTTCGACACGATGGACGGACGCGTCGGGGCGCCCCGGCTGACCCCGGAGCAGCGCGACCTGCTCAAGGCCATGTTCAACCCGAACACGGACGTGAAGAAGTACAACCCGGACAACCTCTTCGTGGATCCCGACCGCGCCGGGCGCACCGATTTCACCTACCTGGACAAGACCGACATCACCCGCGGCACCACCGAGCTCTGCTTCGGGTCGATGGGCTACTATGACGTCGTCTCGGTCGGCCGCGTCCTCAACGCAGCCGGACTGGTGATGGGCGAGGCGCGGATCGCCACGACGATCCGCACCCACGAAGTACTGCGGCTCTCGACCCAGGCCGACTTCGAGGCCGAGCGGGTGTTCGACGACGTCACCGAGACGTACCCCGGCCCGCAGGGAGGCAGGATCCCGGCCGTGGTGAGCCTGCCCGAGGTGCCGCACCGGCGCGCGGACCGCGACCCGAGCTGGACCGCGAAGTACGACGGCCAGCTCGTGCTGAACGGTTTCGTGAACCACCGGAAGACGCCCCAGAGCTTCCTGGTAGGCTTCGCGGGCCGGTTGCAGGCGGGCGAGCCGCGCAAGAATCTGCTCAACGCGTTCTCACCCGCAGGCGACCTGCGCCAGCGGAGCAATTCGGTGAACGCGACCGGGGGCCTGGTCGCGACCCCGGGCGACTGGACGGACGACGGCAAGGTTTCGGGCTCGATGCTCTACCCATTCGGGGCGCACATCGACGTGCAGCGCCGCGGCGCTCAAGAGTTCCTCGAGTACGCGCCGGAGCACATGCCCCGCACCAACGGCACGCTCGAGTTCTGGTACAAGCCCGAGGTCGACCTGGTGGGCGTCTCGGGGTGGGAGGCGAAGCAGGTGTGGCTGATGGACTTCGCCGGATCGACGAACTTCGACGGGCTTCGCCTCCGCATCCAGAGGCGCCGGATCCAGGCCGCGTTCTATCTCGCGGCCGATCCGAAGGACCGGCGCGGCAGGTACTACGGGGACGATGACGACGACGACGATGACGATGACGATGACGACGGCAAGGGAAGATACTCCAGACGCTTCGGCCGGGGAGTGCCGCCGAAGCCGACGGCTGACGGTCCGCGCGCGCGGGCCCAATTCGTGACGCTGCTGGGGGACCTGACCCTGCACCAGGCGGGGCTGGACCCGCGCACCTGGCTGCCGCACACCTGGCACCACATCGAGGTAAGCTGGACCACCGGCGACGTCAGGCTCTTCGTGGACGGCGAGTTGCTCGACACCAAGGCCATGCCCGCGCCGTTCACGCCGAATCAGAACTTCAAGTCCAGCGGCTCGGGCGCGGGCGTGGGGCCGGCCCTGCGCTTCGGCGCTTACACGGATCGGGACCACGACACGCGGCCGCGCTTCGACTCCAACGTGGTGGGGACCTACGACAACATCGCGATCCATCCCAAGCGGATGCACCAGGACTCGTTCCCGCCGCGCTCCCGCTACCACGACGTCACGTTCTCCCAGTACACCTCGACGCCCGACCCGAGCCGCGATGCGGACGTGAACGGCCGGTTCGGTCTGTACCAGCGGCGGCTGGGGGCCCTCGAGACGATCGCGGCCAACCGGCCGGTGACCCTCCTGACTATTTCCTGCACCCACTGGCATCCGCCGCACGAGCACAGCACGGGCGACCACAGCGGGATCGCGCGGGCGCGGGGCACCACCGGGCTGGGCCACGTCACGCTCGGGCTGCAGAAGGGCGTCCAGCGCTTCGTGCTCGACTACGACAACTGCGCGGGCTCGCCGATCCGGGTCGTCAACGGCGGCCGCCCCGAGTGGGTCCAGCTCCGCGCCGGCGAGCCGCTCACCCTGCTGGCCAAGCTCGAGCTGGCCGAGAACACGCCGCTGCCGCACAACGAGTCGCCGATCGTGGACGACATCACCCTGACCTACACCACCGGCGTGCAGGTGCTGGTCTGGAGGTCGGAATAGGACGGAGCGGGGCGGAGGATCGACCATTACCTCCCTTTCGTCGGAAAGCCGGGGTCGCCGCCCATCCCCCATCGACTCACTTCAGCTTGCGCAAGCGGTCGGGCAGATCCAGGATGGAAAGCACCTCGATGTTCGGCCCCAGGGAATAGCTCCTTCGGCCCGGGTAGACGACCCACAGTGAATCGAGCCGCAGGTCCGCGATCGCGATGTCCATGGACTTGGTCCGCTCAGGTGCGTCCGAACACTTCATCTCGAGACCGTAGCGGCGACCGCCGCGGAAAAGCAGGAGATCGATTTCGGCGCCCTGGTACGTGCTCCAGAAGTAGGCGTCGTGCGTTCCGAGCAGGCTCAGAGTCTGCTCCACCACGAACCCCTCCCAGGAAGCCCCGTACTTGAAGTGTCCCTGGAGTCGTTCTCGCGACTCGACCGACAAGAGCGAGTGGAGAAGCCCGCTGTCGCGCACATACACCTTGGGCGACTTCACCTGTCGCTTTCCGAGATTCTCAAACCACGGGGCGAGTTGCCGGACCACGCAGGCGCCGGACAGCAGATCGAGGTACCGCCGGGCGGTGGTTTCCGAACTGCCGATGGAACGGCCGAACTCGGCGGCGTTCCACACGCCCCCATGATAGTGGGCGACCATGTTCCAGAACCGGCCCAGCGCGGCGGAGGGGATCGAAATCCCGAGCTGCGGAATGTCGCGTTCGAGGAAGTCACGGATGTAGTCGCGGCGCCATGCCAAACTGTCCGATTCGGACTTTGCCAGGAAAGACCGGGGGAGCCCGCCTCGAAGCCACAGGATCTCGAAGCGGCCCGGTCCGACTTCGGAGGCGTCGAAGCCGGGTAGATCGACGTGGCTGACCCGGCCGGCGAGGGATTCGGAAACCCCGCGCACGAGGTCCGGGGATGCGCTCCCGAGCAAGAGGAAGCGCGCCGGATTGCGCGGTCGATCCACGAGCACGCGCAGGATCGGGTACAGTTCCGGCTTCCTCTGGATTTCGTCGATGACCACGAGTCCGCGCAGTCCCTCCAGGGCCGTCATCGGCGCGGAGAGGCGGGCCAGGTCGGTGGGATTCTCGAGGTCGAAGTGTGCTGCGCTGCGACGAGCGGCCACCGCGCGGGCCAGCGTCGTCTTGCCCGATTGGCGTGGGCCGAGGATGGACACCACCGGGGAGCGACGGAGCGCGTCGCGGACCTGGCGGAGGCGCTGGGTTCGAGGGATCATGCGCGCCACGATAGACCATGATAATCCAAATGTAAAGTGCGGAGTTTCATGGAAGTGAGCGCCGCCGCCATTGCCCGACTTGTGGGCGCCGCTGGTCTGACCGTTTCCCCCCGCGCCGCCGTCCGCGCGGATCGCCCCGCCGTTGCCCACGATGCGCGCGAACACCTGGATCACCCCCC
>Ga0082335_1002718_pt1 | contig 31974 bp, 28 predicted proteins | sample Subgrocontami58m_FD_72375 | JGI IMG/M metagenome (GOLD analysis project Ga0082335, IMG submission 72375) | Subsurface groundwater microbial communities from S. Glens Falls, New York, USA - GMW37 contaminated, 5.8 m (SPADES assembly) (version 2) ...
CCTGTAAGGTTTCGACGATATGGGGGTCGCGGTAGGACAGAAAGGCAAAAAGGCCGCTGGAGGCATCGTACTGGCACATGCCCCCGTAAGCGCCGCCCTGCACCCGGATATGTTTGTAGAGGTAGCCGTCGGAAAGCAACTTGGATGCCACCAGGAGTGTGGAGGCCAGAGGGTCGGCAAAACCGGGGGCCTTGAAGGCCTTGGCGGCGTAAGAGACCTCGGCGGGGATGGCAATGCCCAGGTTATGGGGACCCACCAAAGGAAAGACAGCGGGAACACCCAACATCCCTTGATCCGGCAGCCGCTCCAGGAGGGCGGTCGTTGCGGACGTGAGGAGCTCCAGGCCTTTCGGATCGGCGGTCATGTTCAGGGTCAGCCTGGCCTTGCTGAAGATCAAGCTGCGCAGGCGGGCCAGCTTTTCCCGCAAATCATTGTTGCCGCCTTTGCCTTGCTCCGCAATGCCCGTCATAAACCGGAGCTGCGTCCGGCCATTCCACTGTTCGTCCCGGTAGGCGGGCAGGGAGAGTGCCGCCGCCGCCGCCCGCTTGGCGAAAATATGGCCGGAAGGCACGACCGAGGCGTGCATCCCGTTTTTTCTTTCCGCTATCAAATCAAACATCCGCTGCCGGTCGTCGAGGTCACCGGCGGTGAAGATATCGGCCAGGATTTTTACGGCCTCCTCCACATTGCGGTAAAGGGCCTTGACCTGAAAGATCATCTTTTGCCAGTTCCGGCTGCCGTCGGCGGTCAGCCCGGTGGCCAGGTGACAGGATACACCCCCGGTTATTAAGGCGATCCTTTTGGACATGGCCTCATAATCCATCCCCGCCGCCCCCATGTTGACTGACAGTTTACCCAGGAGCGGCAGATAGATCTGCAGGTCTTCCGGAATGTCCTCGATGTCGAATACGATGTCCAGATAGCCAATGCCATTGGTGAAGAGGTCATGCTTCAGCAGCGGAAGGGAATGGAGCAGTGTTTTTTCCGTGGGGATTGTATCGATGTCCCGCGGGAGATCGCCGAGCCCGAGTCTGGGGATGGCGGCTGCGGCCTCCGGTGGGTCCGGTTCCGTCTGGAAGCGGCGCAGGACGGCCACTTCATCACGGATTTTTTCCAGTTCCTGCTGAGACAGGGACGCCTTGAGTTGGGCCATTTCTTTCCGGAAAGCCGCTTCTTTTTCTTCCAGGTAAGTGTAGCTCGGTTCGAAAATGGAAAGGACGCGGTGGCCGTTGTCCAGGAACCATTCTTGGACTATCTCTTGGAAAATAGCAGGATTTTCCGCCCATTTCTCGCGCACCTGGCGGATGGCCAGGGGAAAGTTAAGACCCACCAGCGGATCACCGTCGTAAAGCCAGGTCTGGTAGGCCGCTCCCATGAGGACAATCCCGTAAGGAAAAGAGGTGCGCACAATCTCCTTGCCGTGGAATTCTACCTGGTGAATCGTCCCTTCAATGAGTTCCCGGTCGAAGCCGGTTTTGCAGATTTCCTTCAAGGTCTTCAGGATCAGGGCCTCGATCTCCAGGGCCTTTTCCGGGTCTGTTCCGCGCAATCCCACCGCAAAGACCATTTGTTTAAAGTCTGCTTCCAGGCCGGTGACCGGTGAGAGGTCTTCTCCCAGGTGCGAATCGATCAGGGCTTTGCGCAGGGGGCCGGCGGCGCTCCCGACGAGCAAAGCGCAGGTAATCTGCTGGAAGAGGGCCGTCTCCACGGCGGTATTTTCGGCCAGCATCCAGGCGCAGTTAACGGTCGTCTTGCCCGCCGTTGTGTCTTCTTTGGCCAGGGGATAGGTACCCCTGATGTGAGCCGGTGTTTCCCTGGCCTTTTGACTGGCCACGGAGGATTCCACCTCGCTCCTCTCGAAACCGCTCAGTTGCTCGGCAAGAAACTGCAAATGATCCGTGGTGGTTATATCGCCATAAAGAAAAATGCGGGAGTTGCTGGGTGAATAGAAGGTCCGGTGAAAGGCCTTGAACTGCTCGTACGTTAAGAGCGGGATAACCTCGGGGTTGCCGCCGGAATCATGGGCGTAGGCATTGTCCGGAAAAATGTTTTCCTGGATTGCCTTAAACATCAGGCTGTCCGGCGATGAATAGGCGCCTTTCATCTCGTTGAAGACGATGCCGGAAACGGAAAGATCGCTTGTAATATCACCGGGAATGGTAAATTCCAGATGGCGCCCCTCCTGGTAAAAAGTTTCTTCCAGCAGCCTGGGCCTCAATACCAGATCGCTGTAGACGCGGGCGAGGTTGAAGAAATCGGTGCGTACCTGACTCGCTACGGGATAAATGGTCTTGTCGGGATAGGTAAAGGCATTGATGAAGGTCTGGAGGGTGCCTTTATGCAATTCGTTGAAGGCATCTTTCACGGGGTATTTTTCCGATCCCGCCAGGACGGAATGCTCCAGGATGTGCGGGACGCCCGTGGAATCGGAGGGCGGGGTGCGAAAACCGATGGAAAAGAGATTTTCTTTGTCGCCGCAGTGGAGGTGCAGAACTTTGGCCCCCGTTTTTTCATGTTCCATTTCATAGGCCGTGATACGTATTTCTGCTATCTGTTCCACCCGCAAGACCTTAAAGCCATATACTGTGTCGCCAGCCGCCAATGTCGGTTCAGGGCAATTGTTTTCTGTTACCATAGGGCGCTCCTTATTATTAGTAAGCTAGAAATTATTATTTCGGTTCTCAAAAAAAAATTTAGTTACCGCACAAGCGGATGTTGATTTTTTCAAGAGCCTGCTAAATGTACCAAAAGAAAGGAATGGTTGCGAGGTTAATTTTGCTTTAAAGAGGGGGGGCAAAACAAATTTGCTTGAACCACGTTCCAACCGTGTATAAATTAAACAAATAAGAGAAAGCCAAAATTCCGGGGTAGCCATTTCGGCGGGAGGGTTGATGATGAAAGTTGATTTGCAGTTGCCAAATATCCGCTTCCGGGCCGGGGAGAGCAATTCCTCTCCGGCAGAGCAACTGGGCATTTTGGCCAAGCGGCTGGCCGGTGGTAACAGGGTTGTGCGCGAAAACGAACCCCTTCAGGAACTGGAGCGGTTGCTGGCGCTGCGGAGCGACGGACCGGCCCCGGAGCTCCTGCGCCGGCTCCCCCTCCACCCGATGGAACCTTACCGGATCAAAAGTGTCGAGCTGCGCGGGCAAGGTTGTCCTCCCGAAGGCTGCCCCCCCTATGACCTGCGCTTACAGGCCCTGGAAGAAGCCGGCTACAATACTTTTTTGTTGAAGGAAGACCAAGGGGTTGTCATTCTCATCGATCTCCTCACCGATAGCGGCACCTCCGCCATGAGCGACTGGCAATGGTCAGCCATGCTGAAAGGCAACGAAGATTATGCGGGTTCCCGGAGTTATTATCCCCTGGAAAAGGCCGTCCAGGAAGTGTACGGCTGGCAGGAGGTGGTACCGACGCATCAGGGCCGGGGCGCGGAACATATCGTTTCGACGATCTACATCAAACCACTCCTGGAAGAGTACCCCGGCGATCCCATCTATGTGCCGAAGAATATGTACTTTACGACGACGAAGGTCCATATCCTGCGGGCCGGCGGCGTATTCAGGGATGTCATCATCGATGAGGCCCATAACCCGACGGCCTGGCATCCCTTTAAGGGCAATATCGATCTCGGCAAATTCCGCCGGCTGATCGATGATTGCATCGCCCGCTGGGGCAACGTTCACGGTCCCCGGCATATCGCTTATGTGCATCTGGAAGGTTGTGTGAACATGGCGGGTGGGCAGCCCTTCGCCATGGAAAACCTGCGGGAGCTGCGCGAACTCACCAGCCGGTACGGCATTCCGCTGCTCCTGGACGCCACGCGCCTGGTGGAGAATGCCTATTTCATCCAGCAGCGGGAAGCCGGCTATCGGGAAAGGACCATAGCCGAGATCGTCCGGGAAATCGGCGACCTGACGGATGGCTGTACCATGAGTTCCAAGAAGGACCATCTGGTCAATATCGGGGGCTTCCTGGCCTTAAATGATCGGGAGAAAGCCGCCCTGGCGCGTGAAATGCTGGTGGATTTCGAAGGGTTCCCCACCTATGGCGGCATGGCGGGCTACAGCATGGAAGCGCTGGCCCAGGGAATAAGGGAAAGTATCGATGACAACTGGATCGCTTACCGCATTGGACAGACCCAATATCTGGGGGAACTGCTCCTCAATGCCGGGATCCCCATCGTGACGCCCGTGGGCGGGCACGCGGTCTTTATCGATGCGAAGGCCTTTCTTCCCCATTTGTCCCAGGAACAATTCCCGGCCCAAGCCCTGGCCAGCGCCATTTACCTGCACAGCGCCGTAAGGACCATGGAACGGGGGATCGTCTCCGCCGGCCGCGACCGCAATACGGGGCAACAGAATTTCCCGGAACTGGAACTGGTGAGGCTTACGATCCCGCGGCGGGTATATACCCAGTCCCATATGGATTACGTGGCGGACAAGATAATTGAACTCCACCGGATGAGAGAAAGGATCAGCGGCATGCAAATAGCCTGGGAGCCTTCGGCCGGTTCGTTGCGCTTCTTCCTCATGAGGTTCAAGCCCCTGGCGGATAAGCTCATCAGTTAGTGATTATTCAGCTGGGACCAGAACGAGGTCGAAGGCGGCGGCGGACTTACCCTGCTCGGGATAATGCTGGGTCACCAGTGTCTTGAATCCTCCGGCCGAGACGCGGATGTGGGTGTGCGAAGGCCGGCCGGAATAAGGCGGCGGATAGTTGCTCTCGAACCGGAAGGCGCCTTTATCGTCCGCGTACATGGCTGCCCGATGGTCGTCATCGTACTTGCCGTCGGCAGCGGCCAGCCAGAATTCAATCTGTGCGCCCCTGACCGGGGAGCAGTCCTTTGCGGACCGCACAACGCCACTCACGATGTAACCCTTTCCCACACTCGCACGTACCGGGGCGCCGGCCTTGTAGAAGGGCCCCAGCCCATCAGGCTTAGTGGGTTGGCATTTATCTTCCCCGGCAAAGGACAGCGACGCCATGAGGATCAGGGCGCCGAGGAGAAACAAGATCGTCAAAAGCCTCATCATCATCAATCAATTCCCTTCTTCTTTTTTGCGATCAATATAATTTCAGTATGGTCGGGAAAACAATAATGATTGAATGGGAGCTGAATGGGAGACGAAAGCTATGAACGGTCAAATTCCCAGATAGGCCGTCCGGATATGCTCGTTATTCAGCAGGTCGGTGCCGGTACCGGCCATGACGATCTTCCCGGTGGCCAGGACGTAGCCATGGTCGGCAATGGCCAGGGTCTGCTTGACGTTTTGTTCGATGATGAGAATGGTGGCGCCTTCGGCGCGGATCTTTTTTATCACGGCGAAGATTTCCCGGACCAAAAGCGGGGCCAGGCCGAGGGAGGGCTCATCGAACATGATGAGGGACGGCAGGGACATCAGACCCCGGCCGATCGCCACCATTTGCTGTTCCCCCCCGCTTAAGGTACCCGCCAGCTGCCGGCGCCTTTCTTTCAGCTTCGGGAAAAGCTCATAGACCATCTCCTTCGTCTTTTCACGGTTTCTTTTCGCCTCGCCCTTGAGCGATCCCATGTCGAGGTTTTCTTCGACGGTCATCTCGACAAAAAGACGGCGCGCTTCGGGCACATGGGCCAGGCCGGCCTCGATGAGCAGGTATGGTTCCCGGTCCTGTATTTCCTGACCGTCAAAGATGATCTTTCCCCTGGCGGCGGGGATCAGACCGGAGATGGTCTTCAGGATAGCCGTCTTGCCGGCGCCGTTGGCGCCGATAAGCGCCGTGATTTCTCCCCTTTTCGCGGAGAAGGAAACATCCCAGATGACCTGGACGTCGCCGTAAAACACGTCTATGTGAGCTACTTCAAGCACCCTGCGGTTCTCCCAGATAGGCCTCGATAACGAGGGGATTATTCCTGATCTCTTCGGGGCTGCCCTCGGCGATCTTTTGGCCGTAATTTAGCACCACGATCTTTTCCGAGATGGACATGATCACCTGCATATGATGTTCGATGATCATGATCGTGATGCCCTTCCCCTGTATTTTCCTGATGATGCTCATGCATTCATTCTGTTCCGTGGGATTCAGGCCGGCAAAGGACTCGTCGAGGAGGATCATTTCCGGCCCGGTAGCCAGCGCCCTGGCCATTTCCAGCCGTTTGCGTTTTCCCAGGGGGAGGCCCTTGGAGAGCAAATCCCGGTCATCCTGGAGCCCGGTGAAATCCAGGACCTCGGTGGCTATTTCCTCAGCCTGGGCCTTGTTTCTTGCCCGCAGAAAGGCGGAGGCAATCACATTATCGAGGACCGACATCCGCTGCAAGGGTTTTACCACCTGGAAGGTCCGCGCGATCCCCAAAGCACAGACCCGGTGCGGTTTCAGTCCCGATATTTTTTCACCTTTGAACGATATTTCTCCCCGCGATGGCGCGTAGAAGCCGTTGATAACATTGAACAGGGTCGTCTTGCCGGCGCCGTTGGGGCCGATGAGCCCCAGGATCTGGCCCTGGCCCACCTGGAAGCTGATGTCGGTGAGCGCCGCCAGGCCGCCGAAGAAACGGGATACGCCTTTTATTTCCAGTAAGGTCATCATGGGTTCTTTCCGATGCCAAACCAACGTTTCAGCTTGGGGATGTCCCCGACGATGCCGTTGGGCAGGAAGATAATGATAACGATCAGGAGCACGCCGAAGAAGGTATGGTGCGCGGCGCCGAGCTTGGGGATGGACCGGATGGCTTCCGCCATGATGACCATGATGGCGGCGCCGATTACCGGCCCCCAGAATGTTGCCACGCCGCCGACCATCACGACCATGATCGTGACGATGGAGATGTCATGGAGGGCGAAGACCACTTTAGGATCGATGTAGCCCATATAGTTGGTATAGAAAGCGCCGGCCAGCCCGGTTAGAATGGCGGAGAGGCAAAGGGCGATCGTCTTGTAATAGGTGGTGTCGATGCCCAGCGATTCGGCGGCATCCTGATCTTCCCGGATGGCCACAAAGTAATAACCCAGCTTCGATTCGATGACCTTTTTGAGGAGCAGATAAGTCAAAACGGCCAGCACGAGGATGATATAGAGATACCAGGTTTTATCGACCCAGGTCCTTTCCCTGATCATGATGCCGAGGTTCCCCTCGGTCAGGCCCGTAAGGTTTTCCGCCGAAACCCGGAGGATCACGCCCATGGCCAGCGTTCCCAGGGCGAAGTACGGGCCTCTCAGGCGCAGGCAGATGTAGCCGATGACCAGGGCAAAAAGAGTGACCACGATGACGCTCAGGGGGAGGCCCCACCAGGCGGAAAGGCCGAGTTTGCTGTACAAAATCCCCGAGGTATAGGCGCCCACGCCGAAGAAGGCGGCATGGCCGAAGGAAACCTGTCCGCAATAGCCGCCCAGGAGGTTCCAGGCCATGCCGATGACCGTCCACATCACGGCGATTATCAGCACGTGGAGGAGATAAGTGTTGATCCCCAGGAAGGGCGACAGGGCGAGGGCGGCGATGAGGATCAGCGGCAGGATTTTCTTCATCAGCTTAACCTCCGGCTTTTTATCAGTGAAACTATCCCGCCGGGGATAAAGATCAGAGCGGCGATAAAGATGATAAACCTGCCTACCGGCGCCCAGCCCATCCCGATATAGGTTGCGGTGAGGGATTCGAAGACGCCGAGGATAAGCCCTCCCACAATGGCGCCGACCGTGGAGCCCAGGCCGCCGAGAATGGTAATGACAAAGGCAATCAGGGTGAACTGCCCGCCCAGGTCGGGATAGAGGTAATAAATTGGGATGAAGAGACAGCCGGCCGCCCCCACCAGGGCGGAGCCCAGGCCAAAGGTGAAGATCCTCATTTTCTCCACGTTGACGCCCATGAGGAGCGCGGCGTCATTGTCCTGGGCCGTTGCCCGGATGGACTTGCCCATGTCGGTCTTCGTGAGAAAGAACCAAAGACCGGCGGTAATGGCCACGGCAAAGAAAAAAGAGACGGACCAGGGGATGGAAACGCAAAGCTCGAGCGGCGATTTCTTCCACAGGTCGGAAAGATAACAGGCGTTGGTGGCGTAGGAAACGGGGGTGGAACGGTAATCCGAGGTAAAAATGATCGTCGCCAGGTTGGCCAGCACCATGCCGATGCCCACGGTGAGGATAACCTGGTTTTCCGGCAGGATCGAATCCACTTTGAGCACCGGGTTGATCAGGTACTTCTGGAGCAGGACGCCGAGCAGGAAGAGCGCCGGGGCGGCAATAAAAATGGAAAGGTAGGGGTCGATGTGAAAAACGGAGAACAGGACATAGGCGATGTACATGCCTACCATCATCAGTTCCCCGTGCGCCAGGTTGATGATCTTCATGACGCCCATAATCAGGGTCATGCCTATCCCGAGCAAAGCGTAGAGACCGCCGAGGAAAATCCCCGAAATCAGAGTTTGCAGAAGGACTTCAAGCTGGACGGACGTCATGGCCTACCTCTCCGGGTTCTCCTTATTACGGCAAAACGGACGTCATGCCGGCGAACCCCGGATCGGCGTCCGGGGCAGGCGCCGGCATCCATGGGTTCCTGGATTCCGGATCATGTCCGGAATGACATCTATATTTTCCTGCGACCTCGCTGCCCAGGGCAGGGGGGAGCAAGGCCTCTCGATCTATCTTCTTTCTCTCCATGTTGGGATCGGGTAGATATATTTCTTGCTGGCATGCTGCTGGGGCCAGATGGTCTCGAATTCTCCTTTCTGGACCTGGATCACAAGGGTGTCGGAGAAATTCTGGTTCTGGTATCCTTCTTTGTCTTCGAACTTTACCGGACCGAAAGCGGTCTTGACATTCGTCGCCTTCATGGCCTCCCGGATACTTTCGGAAGTGTACTCTTTCGCCCGTTCCAGGGCATCCTTCACCACATAGACCGCGGAATAGGCGGAGGCCCCATGGTAGGAGGGATAATCCTTGTATTTGGCTTTATACTTATCGGCGTATTCCTTGGCGCCGGGGTATTTCAATTGCTGCGTCCAGAGGGTGGCCGTGATGACGTATTCGGCGGCATCCTTGGCATTGTCGATGAATTCCGGTATCGCGAATCCGGCCGCGCCGCCGGTAAAGAGCTTGACGTCAATCCGGAGTTCCTTGATCTGCTTCATGAGCAGGGAGGCATCCATGACATAGGAAACCATGTAAAGAACGTCGGGCTGGGCGGCCTTGACCTTGGAAAGGATGGGGCGGAAGTCGATGGAGCCCGACTCGTATTTCTCCTTGAGCAGGACCTTCATGCCGAGCTTTTCCGCATCCTTGACCATGGCTTCGGCGCCCGAGGTGCCGAAGGCGGAGCTTTCATAGAGGATGGCGACGGTCTTCGGTTTCACCACCTGGCGGAAAAAGTCGATCACGCCGTCGCCGTAATGGGCATTGACGGCGTTCTGCCGGAATACGTATTTGTAATTCTGCCGGGTGATGGCGTCATCGGCGCTGGCCACCACGAGATAGGGCGTCTTCCTTTCCTCGGCCACGGCGGCGACGGCCTTGGCGCAGGCGGACGTATATTCGCCCACGATGAGCGGCTGCTTTTTGACGTCGATCAGTTTCTCCACGATGGCCCGGGCGGTTTCCGGTTTGGCCACCGAGTCCTCGAAGGAAAGAACGAGTTTTTTCTTCTTGATGCCCCCTTTGGCGTTAATCTCTTCCGCCGCCATCTCATAGGAACGCTTCATCATTTCCCCGAATTTGGCCTGCTGGCCCGTCAGGGGCAGGGGGATGACGATATCGATGTTACTCTCGGCGGCAATCAGGGGTAAGGGAAAAAGGGTCAGGAAAAACAAAAATACTGCTACATCCACGGAAAGTCTTTTCATTGTTGCCTCCCTGTAGGAATATTTTGTGTGGCGCACAATATAGGGAGGTTTTATAATATTTGCAACCGGAATTTTTTTACCGGGATTGTGTTGAATTAGGTTGACATCGATTGTCTCCTGCAATATATCTTTCCCGCTGGCAGGAAATGGAAGCGACTAAACAAAAACAGAAGGGGTCTCCCCATGTTTATCTGGCTTTTTCACAGAATCAGCGGCTCGGCGCTCATCTTGCTAATCGGCACCAAAATCTTCACCAGCTACTTCCTGATGACCAAGGACAAGAAGCCCGATTGGGCGCTCAGCCTGCATCGCCAGCCGGTCCTTGATGTCCTGATCCTCATTCTTTTCACCTTTCACAGTCTCTACGGTTTAAGAACTATTGCCATCGACCTGGGATACAGGAAAGAAAAGCAGTTGTTCCTCTGGTCGAATATTTTAGCGGCAGTTATTGCCGCCCTGCTGATTTACTTTTACGTCAGGATGTCATAACCATGCTTCACCATGACATTATCATCGTCGGCGGCGGTCTTGCCGGTCTGCGCGCCGCCGTCGGGCTCTGCGAACATTATAATGTGGGCCTCTTTACCAAGGTCCATCCTATCAGGTCGCACTCCATCGCCGCCCAGGGCGGCATCAACGCCGCCTTGGGCAACAATCCCGACGGGCATGACGATACCTGGCAGAAGCACGCCTTCGACACCGTAAAAGGGAGCGACTATCTGGCCGACCAGACAGCCGTGGAATTGTTGTGCCAGGAAGCCATCAAGGTGGTCTATGAGATGGAACACTGGGGATGTCCCTTCAGCCGTTTTCCCGACGGCACGATCGCCCAGCGGCCCTTCGGCGGGGCTGGTTTCCCCCGGACCTGCTTTTCCACCGACCTCTCCGGCCATGTGCTGCTGAACACCCTCTACGAAGTTGCCGTATCCAAAAAGATCACGATCTATCAGGAATGGCAAGTGGTCGCCCTGGCCGCCGGTGAAGGGCGGTGTCACGGCATCGTCGCCCTGGATTTTAAAAAAGGCGAGATCGTGCCGGTGGCGGCGCCGGTTACCCTCTTTGCCACCGGGGGCTATGGCCGGGTTTTTCAATATTCCACCAATGCCCTGATCAATACTGGCAGCGGCATCGGTATGGCTTACCAGGCCGGTGTGCCCGTCAAGGACATGGAATTCGTGCAATTCCACCCCACGGCCCTGATCGGTACCAATATCCTGATCACCGAGGCCGCCCGGGGGGAAGGCGGCTGGCTGACCAACAGCCAGGGCGAAAGATTCATGGAGCGTTATGCGCCCCATACCATGGAACTTGCTCCCCGGGACATCGTTTCCCGCTGTATCCAGAGCGAAATGGACGAGGGCCGGGGCCTGGAGCATCCCCTGGGCAGGTATATCAATCTCGACCTCCGGCACCTGGGGGCCGAGAAGATCAAGAAAAGACTGCCCGGCATCAGGAGCATCAGCAAGGATTTCATCGGCGTCGACCCGATCGAGGCGCCCATCCCCATTATGCCTTGCCAGCACTACTCCATGGGAGGCATCGATACCAACATCCGTTGTGAAACGGTGCTCCCCGGTTTTTATGCGGCGGGGGAATGCGCCTGTGTGAGCGTGCACGGGGCCAACCGGCTGGGCGGCAATTCCCTGCTGGATGTCATCGTCTTCGGCAAGCTGGCGGTCGACCCCATTAGCGAATATCTGCAGGAAAACGGTAAAAAATCCGACGAGGGCCTGCTGACGGATTTAGTCAAAAAGTGGGAGAAAAAGATAGCGAAACTGGCGGGGGGGGGTGAAAAGCCCGCTCTTTTGGCCGCCCGGTTGGGCAAGACCATGAGTGACAACGTCTGGATCTTCCGGCAAAAGGAAGAATTAAGCCGGGCCGTGAGCGATATCCTGGTTTTGAAGGAACAATACAGCCGGGTAGGGGTAATGTCCACTGCCCGGCATCTGAATTATGAACTGGTCAATGCCATCGAACTGGAATGCATGCTGGAGGTGGCGCATGCCATCGCTCTGGGGGCGCTGCTCAGGCAGGAAAGCCGGGGCGCCCATTACCGGCGGGACTTTCCGCAAAGAAACGATGGCCAGTGGCTGAAGCACAGTCTGATGCGGAGAGACGAGAATGGGAACCCTGCGGTATCCTACAGTGAGGTGGCGATTACGAACTATCACCCCATGGAGCGGACCTATTGACGACCCCGGATGCCTATACCTTTAAGATTTTTCGCTTCGACGCCCGGAACAAGGAAGAGGTGCCCCGGTTTGACACCTATTGCGTGGGGATCTTGCCGGGGCTCACGGTTCTTTCCGCCCTCCTCCAGATCAGGGACGAAGTGGACGGCACGCTCGCCTTCCGCTATTCCTGCCGCTCCGCCGTCTGCGGCTCCTGCGCCATGGTGATGAACGGCCGGATCGAGCTGGCCTGCCGGACCCAGGTGGCGTCATTGGGCGGTGATACCATCGTTATTGAGCCCCTGCCCAATCTCGAGATTATCAAGGACCTGGTGGTGGACCTGACCCCTTTCTGGACCATGTACGAGAAGGTCCAACCCTGGCTGGTGAGAAGAAGCCCGGCCCCGGCGAAAGAGATCCCCCAGAGCGAAGGGGAGCGGGACCGCATCGATCAGTTCGTGAACTGTATTTTATGCGCCGCCTGTTACGGCGCCTGCCCCGTGCTGGGGCGCGACCCGGAATACCTGGGGCCGGCGGCCCTGGCCAAACTGGAGCGTTTTGTCCTCGATTCCCGCGATGAACGTCCGCCCGGTTTTCTGGAGACCATCAACGACGAAAAAGGGGTCTGGGGTTGCGACACGCTGCTCAAATGTATCGAAGCCTGTCCCAAGGACGTGCGGCCGACCGACGGCATCGTGGGCCTTAGAAAAAGCCTGCTTAAGTACAAGTTCAGGAAGTTGGCGGGGGGAATAGAAGATGAAGCTTGATTACTCCCTGGTCACCAGGAGGACCTTCCTCAACACCCTTTTCGGCGGGTGGCTTTTGGCCTTTTTCTCGGGGACTTTTTTTGCCCTTGGCCGTTTTGCTTTTCCCACCCTGGGGAAGGAGCCCGATTTCGTCATCCTGAAACCGGAAGATTACCTGAACATCCCTCCCAATTCCACCAAGCCCTTTGCCTGGGGCGGCAAGCTCGGCCTTTTTTTCCGGAAGGATGAAAAGACGCTGATAGCGCTCAAGGGGGTCTGCACCCACATGGAATGCAACGTCACCTATAAGCCGGAAGAACGGAAATTCTACTGCCCCTGCCACAAGGGCTGGTTTGATGAAGACGGGAAAAACATCAAGGGTCCTCCTCCCAAGCCATTGGAAATCTTTGATTATACAGTGGAAGAGGACAAGCTCATCGTTGCCAGAAAGGGAGTGAAGGTTGAACTGCCCAAGGCTTAAAGACTGGTTCGGCGAACGGTACGATACCGGCGCCCTGCGCAAGTATGTGCGGGGGAAACTGCTCCCCGCCCACCGCTACAGCCTGTGGTATTATACGGGCGGCATCGCCCTGTTTCTCTTCATTCTGCAGTTTGTTACGGGGATGGCCCTGGCCATGTATTACGTTCCCCATGCCGAGTTTGCCCATAAGAGCATCATCGAAATCGTCACCAAACTGAACGCGGGCTGGTTTTTTCGTTCCCTGCACCACTGGGGGGCGCAACTGGCAATTGCCATTCTCTTCGTCCATCTTTTTGCGGCCCTGCTCTTAAAATCCTACCGGAAGCCGAGGGAATTGCTGTGGTATTCCGGATTCATCCTCCTGGGTATCGCCGTCTTTTTCGGTCTTAGCGGTTATCTCCTCCTCTGGGATGAACGCGCCTTTGCCGCCGTGCGGGTGGCCACCGGGGGCGCCGGCGCCCTTCCCCTGATCGGTAATTTTATCAAGGCCTTTCTGAGGGGCGGGATAGATGTGACCGGCGAAACCCTGACGCGTTTTTATGCCTTTCACGTGTCCATCCTGCCGCTATTTACCATCTTGTTGCTGGTCCTGCATGTCCTGATCGTCCAGGTGCACGGGATGAGCGTCCCCTTGTCCTTGAAAGACGAGCCCCGGCGAGAGGAACCATTTTTCCCCAATGTTGTCTATAAAGACTTGGCCATCTGGCTGGTTTTATTGGGTATTGTAGTAACATTGGCCACCTTCCTGCCTCCGGAGATCGGACAGAAGGCGGACCCGCTGGCCGCCCCGCCGGAAAACATCAAACCGGAATGGTACTTTCTCTTCCTCTTTCAGACCCTCAAGCTTTTTCCCGGTGAAATCCTGGGCTTAAACGGGGAAACCATCGCCATCATCTTGATATCCGGTGGTATTTTTATCCTCTTTATCCTGCCGGCGCTGGACAGCAAATCCCGGTCCGGCCAAAGGAGTCCCCTTTTTACCGTAATCGGCATTGGCTACCTGGTGTATTTTGTCATCATGACGGTTGTCGGTTATTTTTCTTAGTAACGATGGTCAGGAGCTTCCATGAAGTTTTTAATTTCGCTAATAGTATTAGTTGACTTCCTTTATATTTCCCTCCTCTGGGGCGAAGACGCCAAGCCGGTGGTCGAGGTCTTTCCCGCCACCCCCATCCATCAGTACGCCATTTACGGGAATCTGGCGATCTTCTGGATAGGCATTCTCGGACTGTTAGTCATCATCAGGATGAAGCTCCGGGAAATCGAGCGCGTGCAGCGGATGGGGCTGGATAAAGAGCAAAGCTAAGTCCTCTTCCCGGTGGCCGGCAAAACTTGCAGCATTATTTTCTTCTTTTGTCATTTCCCTCCTCATGCAAACTACCGTAATTATTATAGTATAACGCAAAGGTCCTGATGTGAAAGTATTTATATATTGCCATCCTCGCAGATAATTTGCTATTTAAGACGCATGGTAAAGGAAACCGGCGCATGAGGGTACTTGGTCTGGACTATGGAACAAAGAGGATTGGGGTTGCCGTAAGCGATGAACTGGGCATGACTGCCCAGGGGTTGACGGTGATCGAGCGGAAGAATAAAAAGAAGGACCTGGAAGCCCTAAGCCATTATGTCCGGACTTACGGCGTGGAAAAAATCGTGGTTGGTTATCCCCTGCGGCTGGACGGCACGGCGGGCATCCAATGCGAGAAGGTCGATCGTTTCATTCATGCCCTGGAAGCCGCCTTTCCCCTCCCGGTCATCAGAAGGGACGAGACCCTGACCACAAAGGAGGCGGAAGAGGTTTTACGGACAGCCAATGTCCGGCCGCAGAAAAGGAAGGCACTCGTTGATAAAATAGCCGCCGCCATGATTTTGCAGGGTTACCTTGATTCCCTTGCCAGGAGGAGCGGGTATGAAACGGTTTAAGATCGAAAGAATAAACATATTCTCCATCATCTTCATTCTGCTTTTTGTCCTCCTCTTTTCCTTTGTTTCCCTGGCTCATTATGCGGGAACACCGGTAAGCGAAAGCAAGGCCGTGTATACGGTTGATGTTCCCAGGGGGGCAAGCTTTGCGCGGATCGTGGATATCCTCTATGAGGCGGGCGTTATCAAGGGCCGGCCTCTTTTTTACCTGCTGGCCTTTACCCAGCAGGCCGCCGGCCGGATCAAGGCCGGTGAATATGAATTTACAAATTCTTCCACGCCGCTCGAAATGATCGATAAAATGATCAGAGGAGACATCAAGGCCTATCTTGTCACCTTTCCCGAGGACATAATGCTGAAAGAAGTGGCCGCCCGCCTGGCAACATACCGGCTGGCGGATGAAGAGACTTTTCTTAAACTTTCCCGGAATCGCGATTTTCTGGCATCACTCGGTATTGAGAGTGACAGTCTGGAAGGATATCTCTTTCCCGATACCTATCTTTTCGACCGTTCCATGGAAACGAGGGGGGTGATCAGGGTCATGGTCCGGCAGTTTTGGAAAAAGGTTACGCCGGAAATGCGCGAAAGAGCGAGGCAAAGGGGATTTACCATCCAGGAGTTGGTAACCCTGGCCTCCATCATCGGGAAGGAATCGGGCAACAGGGAAGAAAAGCCGCTGATTGCGGCAGTGTTTAATAACAGGCTAAAAAAAGGCATGAAATTACAAAGCGATCCGACAGCTGTTTATGGCCTGCCGGATTTCAGCGGTGTCATCAAACGACGACATCTGAACAACAGTACCCCGCACAATACCTATTACATCAAGGGTTTACCACCCACGCCCATCGCCAATCCGGGCCTCGACTCCCTGCAGGCCGCCCTTAATCCCGCGCCGGTCAATTATCTTTATTTTGTGTCCCGGAACGACGGTACCCACTATTTTTCTGCCGACTTTGGCGCTCACAATGAGGCCGTCTCCCGGTTTCAAAACAGTAAAGAAAAAGAATAATCGATTTTCTCTTTTTCCCATGTAGGGCCACTGGTAATAACCTCCGGTAATTTCTTCACAATTTATCTGAAAAATATCCGCCTTTTTGCGCAAATATTTCTTGACAAAAGAGAAGTCCCTCTTTATATTTACCACGAAGTGGAGGAAAGTGGATGTTTGTGGAGGGAGTTTCGTGTCCCTGTTCCGCGGCCAATATTACCATACCATCGATGACAAAGGTAGAATCATCTTCCCGGCCAAGCTGCGGGAAGTGTTTGCCGGTTATGACAACCGGATGGTCATCACCAACTGGGATGGCTACCTCATGGTTTTCCCCTACGATGAGTGGCGCGCCATCGAAGAGAAGGTAAGCAGGCAGTCCCTTTTGAAAAAAGAAGTGCGCGCCTTTCAGCGTTTCTTCATGTCCGGCGCCGTAGACTGCACCTTCGACAGTCAGGGCCGGGTGCTGATTCCGCCCAGCTTGCGGGAATATGCCCAGCTGGAAAAAGACATTGTCCTGGCGGGGATGCTCAAAGTGATCGAAATCTGGAACAAGGAAAGCTTCGAGAACGAGATGCATAAGGCTGCTACCAATCCGGAAAGTTTCAACGAATACATGCCCGACCTGGGTATTTAGGCCGGACGTTGATTATCAGTTGCGGTACGCTCATTGAGACTATTGCCAATAGGGAGAGGATGTTTCACCAGCCCGTCATGATCAAGGAAGTTGTGGAATCCCTGCGCTGCAGACCGGGTGGCCTCTATGTTGACGGCACCCTCGGCGGCGGTGGACATGCTTACGAGATCCTGGAAGAGTCATCGCCCGACGGGATGCTCATCGGCATCGACCGGGATGAAGAGGCCTTGCAGGAAGCCGAAAAGCGGCTGAGCCGTTTTGGCGGCCGCAAGGTCCTCATTAGGGGAAATTTTGCCGATCTTGCCAGGATCCTGAAGGAAATGGATATTACCGGCGTCGATGGCATTCTCTTCGATTTGGGTGTTTCTTCCCATCAATTGACGGTCGCCCGGCGCGGGTTCAGCTTTCAGCAGGCGGCGCCGCTGGATATGCGGATGGACAGCTCTCAGCGCTTAACGGCCGGGGACGTGGTGAACAATTTTGCGGAAGATGAACTGGAAAGGATTATCAGGGAATACGGTGAGGAAAGAATGGCCAGAAGAATAGTCAAAGCCATTGTGAAGCAGAGAAGCCTTGCTCCCATTATGACGACTACGGAATTGGCCGACCTCATAAGCGGGGCCATGCCGGCAGTGTACGGCAGGCAAAAGATCCATCCGGCCACGAGGACCTTTCAGGCCATCCGGATCGCGGTCAATGACGAGCTGGCGATCCTGCCTCAGGCCATCGGAAAAGGCATGGAATTCCTGGTGAGCGGCGGCCGGTTCTCGATTATTTCTTTCCATTCTTTGGAAGATCGGATTGTCAAACAGGAATTCCGCTTTTGGGAAGGTGCCTGCAATTGTCCTCCCGGCCTGCCGATATGTGTTTGCCGGCGGACGCCGGTACTTAAAGTGCTCACTAAAAAGCCTCTACGGCCCGGCGAAGAAGAATTGGCCGCCAATCCCCGCGCCCGCAGCGCCAGACTAAGAACGGCGGAGAAAATTTAGCATGTCTACAGCGGTACAAACCTTACAAAATGGACGTGACGGTCACAGCCTGGTTTTCGGGTTAAAGCAGGTGCCTTTCTTCATGGTGATTTGTGCGGTAATGTTTTTGCCGCTTCTTTACGTCTGGCCCCATATCCGCATGACCGAGCTGGAGTATCAGGTCGCCGAGGAAATGAGCGTCAGGCGGCAACTGTTGGAAGAGCGGGAAAAACTGAAAATAGAATATGCTACCTTGAAAGCACCGCAACGCATTGAAACCATAGCAAGGGAAAAATTGCAAATGACCTATCCGGTACGGGACCAGGTAGTAAACATAAAATAATGGCAGATTGAAGATCCGGCGGCAGGGGGGCGTAATATGGACAGGGCTTCCAAAAAATGGTTGAATTTCAGAACCTTGGTCCTGTTTGTTCTTTTCCTGCTGCTTTTCGTTGCTTTGGTTTCCAGAGCTTTCCAACTGCAGATCCTTTCAGCAAAGTACTTGCAAACACTGGCCCGCAAGCAGCATACAAAAGTTTTGCTGCTGCAGCCGGAGCGAGGCGTTATCTTCGACAGGAACGGTGAAAAGCTGGCCGCCAGTCTGATGGCGAGTTCAGTCTTTGTCGATCCGTCGAAAATCAATGACCCGCAGGGCACCGCCGAAAAAATATCCCACCTGCTCAACATCGATAAAAAAACCGTTTTGGAAAAACTGGCGCGGGACAAGAATTTCTGCTGGCTGGCCAGAAAGGTTGCTCCCGCGGTTGCCGAAGCGGTAAGAAAAACCAACATTCCCGGCATAGTTGTGGTTAAGGAACCCAAACGTTTCTATCCTAACGGCACTTTGGCCGGACATCTGCTCGGCTTTGTCGGTCTCGACGATACCGGTCTGGAAGGGGTGGAGATAGGCTATGAGGAATACCTGAAAGGCAGCCCGGTAAAGCTGGTTGTGGCCCAGGATGCCAAGAGGAAAAAAATCTATGTGCACACCGACCCTTCCCCAACGGCGCAGGCGGCAGAGGGCGACAGCGCCAATCTCATTTTGACCATCGACAGTCGCATACAGCATGTGGCCGAAACGCAGCTGAGGGAAGCAGTGCAGGCCAAGGGCGCCAAGGGCGGCGTGGCCATTGTTATGGATACCAGAACGGGCGAGATATTGGCCATGGCCAACGAGATGGGATTCGATCCGAACAATTTTTCCTCCTCCCGGACCGGGGAAGGCAAGAACAAGGCCATTACCGATTGTTTTGACCCGGGCTCCACTTTCAAACCCTTTACGGTAGCCGGCGCCCTGGAAGAGGGGGTCGTCTCGGAGATGGACCGGATCAACTGCGAAAACGGGAATTACCGGGTGGCGAACCGGGTCATCCATGAAGCGAAGCGGCACCGGTACGGCATGCTTACGGTGCATGATGTCATTAAATATTCCAGCAATATCGGAACGGCGAAGATCGCGGAGAAGCTGGGTAAAGATAAGTTTTACGAATATATCTCCAAATTCGGGTTTGGTCTCAAGACGGGGATCGATCTTCCCGGAGAGTCGGCGGGGCTTCTCCGTCCCGCGGAACGGTGGACGAGGGTTGATGCGACAACTATTGCCTTCGGGCAGGGCGTTTCGGTTACCCCCATCCAGTTGATAACGGCCCTGTCGGCGATTGCCAATGACGGCGTCATGATGAAGCCCTTCGTAGTGCGGGCCATTGTGGATAAGAAGGGTGCGATTATCAGGGCCTACCGGCCCACGGTAGTGAGAAGGGTGATTTCTTCCTCCACCGCCAAACGGATGGCCATGATGATGAAAGACGTGGTCGGTGCCGAAGACGGCACAGGGAAGAACGCCCGCATCGCTGATATGGAGGTAGCCGGCAAAACGGGCACCGCTCAGAAATTCGACTTCGAGCGGCATGTCTATTCCTCCCAGAAGGTGAGAACATCCTTCGTGGGATTTTTCCCCGCGGACAATCCCCAGTTGGCCATCATGGTCATGCTTGATGAACCGCAGCGGGACAAATGGGGAGGTGTGGCCGCCGCCCCCGTTTTTAAGAATATCGGCGAGCAGATCCTGACTTGTTTTCGTACGCCTATGAGAGAAAATCTGCTCCCCCTGCCTAAGGAAGAACTTAACCAGACCGGCCTCCAATTGGTGACTACGGGGGCAATGGTTCTGAAAACTGCTTCACTTTCCGCCGAAGCGGCGGAGTCCGTCATGCCTGACTTTCGCAACATGACAATCAGAGATGCCATGAAGAAGGCACGTCAGCGAGGGATCGAGCTTAAAATTAAGGGAAGCGGCTGGGCGACGAGCCAGGAACCGGCGCCGGGCACCCCGATCGGTGATTACGCCCTCTGTTCGGTGTCTTTCGCCAACTGACGGCGACTTCGTAAAAAGTCCGGATGCTGCGTTGCACTCATCCTTCGTCGTTGCGGCGTACATCTAAGTACGCCTCACCCCTCAGGATTAGCGCGCCTTGCCGGAGCCTGCCCCAGCGAAGGCCGGGGGAGCTTTTTACGAAGTCGTCTAAAATTGCATGTTTTTCGACTTTTTACAAGCACATCAAAGATCATCTTGTAAAAAACCGGAAAATAGGGCAATAAACCGGCGGCACGGGAAAAATTGAGTGTCAGGGAGAGAAAAGGATTTAAGTGAAGCTGTCGCAACTTCTGGATAACGTCGATGTCCTCCAAATCAACGGTGAACCGGGAGGCGAGGTTTTTTCTGTTTGCTACGATTCGAAGCTCTGCGACCAGGACTCTCTCTTTGTGGCCATTCCCGGCCTCCGGAAGGACGGGCACGATTTTATCCCTGAGGCCGTAGCGCGGGGAGCCCGTTTTATCATCCATGAGAAGGACTACATCCCTCCTCCGGGAATCGGCGCCGCTAAAGTTGTCGATGCCCGGCGGGCCTTAGGCATCCTGGGCAAGAATTTCTACGGTCATCCTTCGGCGGAGCTCTGTTTAATCGGGGTTGTGGGCACCAACGGCAAAACCACCGTTACCTACCTGCTGGAAGCCATTTTTCGGGCGGCCGGTTTCTCCCCCGGCGTCCTGGGCACGGTCAATTACCGTTATCAGGACCAGGTGCTTGCCGCTCCGAACACCACGCCGGAATCTTTTGAATTTCAGAAAATCCTGCGGGAAATGGTGAATCACGGTGTCACGCACGTGGCGGCGGAGATTTCCTCCCATGCCATAGATTTGCGGAGGGTAGACGATTGCGTCTTTGCTTTGGGGATATTTACCAACCTTTCGCAGGACCACCTGGACTACCATGGGCACATGGAAAATTATTTCCAGGCTAAAATGCGGTTTTTTAAAGAGATACTGCCCAGGGGAGAACAGGGGCAGATCTGCAGAATGGTTGTTAACGGCGACGATCCCTGGGGACAAAGGGTTGTAAAGGAGGTGGGCGCGCCCTGCCTGACCTTCGGGTTGGAAAAGGGAAACGATGTGCGGGCGGAAATCCTTTCCCTGACCGCCGCGGGCACCGAAGCGATCATCCGCAGTGCCCGGGGCGACATCGCGCTGTCTTCTCCCTTGATCGGCAGGTTCAACCTTTACAATATGCTGGCGGCGGCGGCGGCGGCACTGGCCTTGGGCGTGCCTGGCAATCTCATCAAAGCGGGCATAGAAGGATTGGCGGGTGTGCCCGGCCGGCTGCAAAGGGTCGGCCTTCCGGGGGAGCCGGACGTCTTCGTGGATTATGCCCATACGCCGGATGCCTTGCTCAGGGTGCTGCAGAATCTTAAGGAATTCTGCCGGGGCAGAATTATAACCGTTTTCGGCTGCGGGGGTGACAGGGACAGAGGCAAGCGACCGCTCATGGGCCGGGCCGCTGCCGCGTACAGCGATGTGACGATCATCACCTCTGATAACCCCCGCAGTGAGGATCCTTTGTTCGTCATCGGCGAGATTGCCGGGGGCATTGATTGCAACGTGGCGGTAAAGCTGCCGCCCGAAGAAATTTTCACTGTCGGGGCCGGGAAATATTATACCCTGCTGCCGGACCGGAAAAAAGCCATTGAACTGGCCGTGCGGTTGGCTGGACCGGCCGATACCGTGCTGATAGCCGGCAAGGGGCATGAGGACTATCAAATCGTCGGCGAAAAACGGTTTTCTTTCGATGATTGTCTGGTGGCCAGGGAGATGCTGGATGCCGCCGGGTCCGGGAGGCTGTAGATGCCCTTTACCGGTCGGGAAATAGCGGAGGCGACGGGTGGGGACCTGATCAGGGGGAACGTCGATCAAGTCTTCAGCGATGTCTCCACGGACACGCGGGAGCCGCTGGCCGGGAAATTATTTATTCCTCTGCAGGGGCCGCGGTTCGACGGTCACTCTTTTCTGCCGGCAGCAGTCAGCGCCGGGGCGGCCGGCCTCTTGGTCCGGGAAGGCGAAGAAGGTCATTTAAAGGAGATCAGGAGCGACATTACCGTTGTCAGGGTGAGGGATACGCTGACCGCCCTGGGGGAGATAGCAGGTTTCTGGAGGAGAAAGTTTGATCTTCCCGTCGTCGCCATTACCGGCAGTGCCGGCAAGACAACGACTAAAGAAATGGCGGCTCAGATGCTGGCAGGCTCAAAACAGATCCTCAAAACGGAAGGTAACTTCAACAATCTCATTGGGTTGCCGCTGACATTGCTCAGATTGAGGCCGGTCCATGAGGTGGCGATCCTGGAGATGGGGACCAACGTGCCGGGGGAGATCGGGCGTTTGAGCCGCATCGCCGCCCCCGACCTGGGGCTGATTACCAATATCGGACCGGCGCACCTCGAAGGGCTGAAATCGGTCGCGCTGGTAAAGGAAGAAAAAGGAGAACTGTTCCGCCTGCTTTCCCGCCAAGGCACAGCGGTGGTCAATGTGGACGACGATGCGGTCCGGGAACTGGCTGCGCGCCGGTCCGGCCGTCAGATTACCTACGGCCTCAAAAGGGCGGCCGAGGTGGCGGCGGAAGAGGTAGTCCATAGTGCGCGAGGACTGAGCTTTGTGCTGAGAATCGGGGATAAGCGGGGAAAAGTGGCCATGGCGGCCCCCGGGAACCACAACCTCATGAATGCCTTGGCCGCTGCGGCGCTGGGCCGGGCCCTGGGAGTAGATCCGGATGTTATCCGCCGGGGACTTCAGGCCTTCAGGCCCATCCCGGGCCGGATGGAGATAACCCAGTTGAAAAACGGCGCTTTTTTGATCAACGATGCCTATAATGCCAATCCCGTTTCCGTTCGGGAGGCCTTGCTGACGCTCCGGAATCTGCGCGGCGGGCGCCGCGGCACGGTCATCCTGGGAGATATGCTGGAATTGGGTGAGGGGGCCGGGGCCTGGCATGAAGAAATCGGCGGTCTGTTGGCGGCCACCGGTGTGGACCGAATCTTTCTCCTGGGGACCTTTGCCCGGCAGACGGCCAAAGGGGCGGAAGAAAAGGGCGTGCCGCCGGCCCGGATTGAATTTCCCGCCACACCGGAAGAAATCGCGGAGCGACTTGCGCCAATTTTGCAGGCCGGCGATTGGCTGCTGGTTAAAGGGTCACGGGCCATGAAAATGGAGGAAGTAGTTAAATGTATTACCGAAACCTTCGGCAAAGCGCCGGAGGGGGCTTAAGGGGTGGGAAAAACTACCGAAAAGTTTCCTTGCCGCTTTGTGACAAGGATGATAATTTTGAAAAAATGGCGGTTTTGTAAAAGGTCGTCACCGGATCGGGGCCGGGGCCGGCGCCGGGATCCAGGCAAGTCATAAGTAGTTAAATTGAAGGGCTAAGATGCTTTACCATTTACTGTTTCCGTTACATACAACATATTCATTTTTTAATGTCTTTCGGTATATAACCTTTCGGACGATCTATGCGGCCATTACTGCCCTCATCATCTGTTTTGTGATGGGCCCCTGGCTTTTCCGCAAATTAAGGTCTCTCCAGATCGGCCAGTCGATCCGAGAGGACGGTCCCCAATCCCACCTGGCGAAGCAGGGGACCCCCACGATGGGCGGCATCCTGATTATCTTTGCCGTTGTCATATCCACGCTGCTCTGGGCCAATCTTTCTGCCGATTATATCTGGCTGGTCGTTATGGTGACCCTGGGATACGGCCTGATAGGTTTTATGGATGACTACCGGAAATTGCTTTCGCGCAGCAGCCGCGGCGTTTCCGGGATAGCGAGGTTGGCCGGTGAAATCGTGATTGCCCTCTTTGTCAGCGTGATCCTTTATATTAAGCCGGGATTCACTTCTATCGTGACCATACCTTTCTTTAAGACCGTCTTGCCCGATTTGGGCTGGGGGTACATTTTCCTGTCCACCTTCATTATTGTCGGTACGGCCAACGCCGTCAATCTCACCGACGGCCTGGACGGCCTGGCCATCGGTCCGGCCATTACTTCCTTCATGACCTATCTTCTCTTTGCCTATCTGGTGGGTAACATCAAGATCGCTAATTATCTTCAGATACCCTATATCAGCGGCGTAGGGGAACTGAGCATCTTCTGCGGTGCGGTAGTGGGCGCCGGTATCGGCTTCCTCTGGTACAACAGCTACCCGGCAGAGGTCTTTATGGGCGATGTGGGCTCCCTTTCCCTGGGCGGCGCCCTGGGGACAATGGCCATCGCGACGAAGCAGGAAATACTGCTGCTGATCGTGGGTGGCCTCTTTGCCGCGGAGACCTTTTCCGTCATCTTTCAGGTGGGATGGTTTAAAATATCCCGGGGCCGGCGTATTTTCAGAATGGCGCCGCTGCATCATCATTTTGAACTCAAGGGATGGCCGGAGCCGAAGGTCATTGTGCGCTTCTGGATCATTTCCATACTGCTGGCCCTGGTGGCCATCAGCACTTTGAAGTTGCGCTGAATAGTAAGAAGGTAATGATGGAACTTGCGGGAAAAAGGATACTGGTTATCGGGTTAGGAAAGACGGGCTTGGCCGTGGTTCGTTTCCTGGCTGGACGAAACGTCGACGTGGTGGTCACGGACGAAAAATCACCGGCAGATTTACAGCGGCTCATGCTTAGTCAGGGATTGCAGGAAGCCGCCCAAATGGCCGGGTACGACCTGGCCGCACTTTCCGGGGTCGATCTGGTTGTCCCTTCCCCCGGAGTCCCCCCGGCGAACCCGATTCTCCGGGAAGCTGTCCGGCGCGGAGTGCCGGTCATCAGCGAACTTGAACTGGCCTACCGCTTTTTGGCCTGTCCGGTGATCGCCATTACCGGCACCAACGGTAAGACAACGACGACTACCCTGGCGGGCGAAATCCTGAAAAAGGCGGGCAAGAAAGTTTTTGTGGGGGGCAATATCGGCGATCCGCTCATCGGTTTTGTCGCCCGCAGCCAGGAAGCGGATTATGCCGTGGTCGAGGTGAGCAGCTTTCAGTTACAATGGTGTGAACAATTTCGCCCGGCGGTGGCAGTGCTTTTGAACACCACCTGCGACCACGTGGATTATCACGGTTCTTTTGCGGCTTACCGCCGCGCCAAGGAACGCATCTTTGCCAAGCAGACTCCCGGGCAGTTGGCCATCCTCAATGCCGATGAGTATTCCGCGGCCGTGCCGGCGCCGGAGATTGACGCCGCCATCCAATATTTCAGTTCCACGGCCCCCGTGGACCGGGGGATGTTTGTTGCCCCGGAGGGCCTGGTTTATACCCCTGGGGCCGGCACTCGGGAAGTCTACCCGCTGTCCATGGTCGGCATTCCGGGCCGGCATAATCTGGAAAATATTATGTCCGCGGTCATGATTGCCCGGGAATGCGGCGTGGCGGCCGACGAGGTGATTGCCGCCGTTACCGGTTTCCGGGGACTCAGCCACCGGATCCAGTGGGCCGGGGAAAAAGGAGGGGTGACCTTCTACGACGATTCCAAGGGCACCAATGTGGGCGCCGTCGCCCGGGCCCTGGAGAGTTTTTCCCGGCCGGTTCTTCTGCTCATGGGAGGGAGGGATAAGGACGGGGATTTCGAGACACTGGGTCCCTTGATCAAGGAAAAGGTCCGGGAGCTGATCTTGTTCGGCGAGGCCAGGGACAGGATCGACAGGGCGTTGGGCGGGATCGTGGCCACCGGCAAAACCGCCACTTTGCGGGAAGCGGTAATAACCGCATACGGGCACGCCTCAGCCGGCGATATTGTTCTCCTGTCGCCGGGGTGTGCCAGTTTTGATGAATTTGCCAATTACGGCGCCCGGGGTGAATTTTTCCAAAAAGTCGTGAGTGGTCTGTAAATGAAGAACCTTTCCTCCCTCCCCAGGAAGCATGATGCGGTTTTACTGCTGGTGACGCTGCTGTTGCTCACGGTGGGGATCACGATGATCTATAGCTCCAGTTCCATCCTGGCCTTGGAGCGGTATAAGGACGGACAGTATTTCCTCAAGCGGCAGTTCTTTTACATCCTCATCGGGCTGGTGGGGATGATGATTCTGAAAAAAACATCCTACCAGAAGTTGGGCAAGGTAGCCTATCTCGGCCTGTTCTTGTCCGTTGTTCTTCTGGTGCTGCTTTTTGTCCCGCACTTGGGCGTTAAAGTTAACAACGCCACCCGCTGGCTCCGGCTGGGCTTTTTTACTTTTCAGGTTACCGAACTGGTCAAGGTGAGCATCGTGCTTTTTCTGGCCTATTATCTGGGCAAGAAGGATGTCGACCCCCAGGATTTCGTAAAAGGATTCCTGGTCCCTCTGTTCATTACCTTGTTTATCCTGGTCCTGGTCCTCCGCCAGCCTGATTTCGGCACGGTGGTAATCATCGCCATGATCATGCTGGCCATGCTTTTTCTGTCCGGCGCCAGGCTGCGCTACCTGGCGGGGCTACTGGCGTTGCTTTTACCCCTGGCGGTCTGGCAGGTGGTGCGTTCCGATTATCGGTGGGAGCGGCTGAAAACCATGTTCAATCCCTGGAATGATCCCCTGGGCACGGGGTTTCAAATCATCCAGTCCTTTATCTCTTTTGGTTCCGGTGGTCCTTTCGGCGTCGGTATCGGTGACGGTATGCAAAAACTTTATTATCTGCCTGAACCCCATACGGATTTTATCCTCTCCGTCATTGCGGAGGAAGGCGGGTTCCTCGCTGTTGCCGTAGTGATTTCGCTCTTCTTAATTCTTATCTTCCGGGGGTTTATGATTGCTTACAAGGCCCCTGATCTTTTCGGCACGTTGCTCGCGGCCGGGTTGACCATGACGATTGCGGTGGAGGCTTTCGTGAATATTGCCGGGGTGATGGGTTTGATTCCCGTTAAAGGGTTGGCGCTGCCTTTTGTCAGTTATGGCGGCTCCTCGGTAGTGATGAGTCTGGCGTCGGTAGGCATATTGATGAATATCTCCTCTTACGAATGACTCGTAAGACAGGGCTTTTCACGAACCGGCCTGACAGGTGGTTTATGGTGGATGAGGTATTGAAGGTCATTATTGCGGGCGGCGGAACGGGAGGCCACCTCTTTCCCGGGGTCGCGATTGCGGAAGAGTTTCTTAAGCGGGGAGCGACGTCAGTCCTTTTCGTCATAACGGGGAAGAAACTGGAAAAAGACATCCTGGGCGAGCGGGGTTTTAACTATCGTACCATCAGGATTGCCGGTTTCAAGGGCAAAGGACTGCAGAAGGCGCTCGGCGCTCTATGCCAGCTTCCCGGCAGCATGTGGGAATCCTACCGGATTATCCGCGAGTTTCATCCCCAGCTCGTCATCGGCGTGGGGGGATATGCCTCCGGCCCGGTAGTGCTGGCCGCGCATCTGATGGGTATTAAGACGGCGGTGGCGGAACAAAATGCCCTCCCGGGGCTCGCCAACCGGATCCTGGGAAAGTTTGTCGATAAGGTTTTTCTGACTTACCGGGAAAGCAGAAAATGGTTCCCTGTCAGAGCCAAGGTCATTGTAACCGGCAATCCGGTGCGCGCCGATTTTATCTCGGGTCAGGGGAGCAAAAAGGATAAGGATGGCCGATTTACGATACTGACATTCGGCGGCAGCCAGGGCGCCCGGTCGATCAACCGGGCGCTCCTGCGGGCGGTGATGCAATTGCGTAACGAAATACCGAATTTAAGGATCATACACCAAACTGGCCAGGATGATCTGAATTATGTTACCGATGCTTACCGGACTTATGGGATAGAAGCGGAGGTCCTGCCGTTTATCCGGGACATGGCGGCGGCCTATCGCGATGCGGACCTGGTGGTTTGCCGCGCCGGCGCCACATCCATTGCCGAGGTGACGGTGATGGGGAAAGCGGCGATTTTGGTTCCCTTCCCTTTTGCGGTTGACGATCACCAGAAGAAGAACGCCTTGGAGCTGGTGAAAGCGGGGGCGGCGATGATGGTCGAAGAAAGGGAACTGACCAGCACAGATCTGGCGGAAACGATCAAAAAGCTTTATTACGAACGTGAAGTGTTACGGGATATGGAGATGAAAGCGGCGCGCTTGGGCAATGTCCGGGCGGCGGCCGACATCGTTGATAATTGTCTTGACCTGTCCGGCAGCCATAGAGGGAAGAATTAAGGATATGTATAATAGCAGCAAGTTATCTGGAATGCGCCGCAAGGTGAAAAGCATTCACTTTGTAGGCATTGGCGGCATCGGTATGAGCGGGATTGCCGAGGTGCTGATTAATCTCGGCTATCACGTCACCGGTTCCGATCTCAGCGCCACGGACATAACGCAGCGTCTGGCCGGTTTGGGGGCCAGGATTATTTTCGGCCATCGGGCCTCAAACCTGCTTGCTGCAGACGTGGTGGTGACTTCCACCGCGGTCAAGTCCGACAACCCGGAAGTGCTGGAGGCGCACCGGTGCAATATCCCGGTCATCCCCCGGGCGGAGATGCTGGCGGAATTGTTGAAGATGAAACTTTCCGTTGCCGTATCGGGCAGCCACGGAAAAACGACCACTACTTCCATGATTGCCACCGTGCTGGCGGACGGGGGGCTGGACCCTACCATGGTTATCGGCGGCAAACTGGCCAGCATCGGCAGCAATGCGAAAATCGGCGACGGCGAGGTCATCGTGGTGGAGGCCGATGAAAGCGACGGATCATTTCTCAAATTAAGTCCCTCCCTGGCGGTCATCACCAACATTGATATGGAGCATCTCGATTTCTATCAGGATATCGAAGCGATCAGAGATGCTTTTCTCAGGTTTGCCAATACTGTGCCCTTTTACGGCGCCACGGTCATCTGTTGCGATGACGCGAATGTGCAGGCAATCATTCCCATTATCAAAAGGAGATTCATTACTTACGGCTTGTCAGCCGGGGCGGATTATCAGGCCCGCGATATCGTTCCTTGGGGCCGTGGTTCCCGTTTTTCAGTCTGTCACCGGGAGGAACCGCTGGGCGAGATCACCCTCAATGTCCCTGGTTTATTCAATGTTTATAACTCCCTGGCCGCGATTGCCGTGGCCAGGGAACTGGATATGGCCTTTCCTGCTATCCAGGCAGGCCTCCAGCGTTTTCTGGGCGTGCATCGGCGTTTGGAAGTGCGGGGTGAAAGCGGGGGTGTAACCGTACTTGACGATTACGGCCATCATCCGACGGAAATCAGGGCGACGCTGGCGGCGGTGAAGCAGGCCTGGGGGGGGAGGATCGTGGTGGTGTTTCAGCCCCATCGTTACAGCCGGACCAAGGCCTTATTTGCGGAATTTTTAACGGCTTTTGCCGATGCCGACGCCCTGTTGGTGACCGATATCTATCCGGCGGGTGAACAGGCCATTCCGGGAATAAGTGCCGCTTCGCTTTGCGATTCCCTGAGGGAGCATGGCCAGCGAGACGTCCTTTATTTGGCCGACTTCGATGAATTGGTGTCCCATCTGCTCCGGCAGGCGCGGCCGGCGGATGTGATTGTCACCCTGGGCGCCGGCAATGTCTGGAAAGTGGGGACTTCCTTCTTGGAGCGCCGGCGCGCAGAGGCGAAAGGCGCATGACCCCGGTCAGCGGGATAAGTCCCGAAAGGGGATAAGTGCGTTAACGAGATTACTTTCCACCGGAAAGTAATCTCTAACTTACTAATGCGTTCACGAAATTGCCTTCCGCCGGGAAGCAATTTCTTACCGGCGAACCAGGAGGTTGTTGAAAAAGGGACAGGATAAACGTGCTGGATTTATCTTTGCGAAAAAAATTGCGGGAACTCGTGGCCGGAGAAGTGCTGTTTGATGTACCGCTCAGCCAATATACGTCTTTCGGTATAGGAGGGCCGGCCGATGCCATCGTTTTTCCCGGGACGAGCGAGCAAATAAGCAACACCCTGGTTTTTCTGGCCCAAGAGGGGCGGCCCTTTATGCCGCTGGGCAACGGCACTAACCTGATCGTCCGGGATGGTGGCTATCGGGGGGTCCTGGTATGCCTGAAGAGGCTTAATCATCTCGAGGTAGTGGAGGATGACGGCGGCCTTACCCTCAAAGCCGAAGCGGGGGTTACGCTTGCCGATGTCATGGGCCGGTCGTTTAAGGACGGGCTGGGCGGGATGGAATTTTGCGCCGGCGTGCCGGGGAGCGTGGGCGGGGCGGTTAAGATGAATGCCGGCGCCTACGGCCGGGAAATCAAGGATGTGGTCACCGGGGTCACTTTTATAACGCTGCGGGGAGAAATGGTGAGACAGAAACGGAAGGAGCTGCACTTCAGCTATCGCCAGCTTGCCGTACCGTCGGATCGCCTTATCCTGGCGGCCGGCTTTTCCCTCGTCCGGAAAAACCGGGAAGAAGTGCGCGCCGGGGTGGAAGAAATCCTGGCCCGGCGGCGGGAAAAACAGCCGCTCGAGTATCGCAATGCCGGCTCGATATTTAAAAACCCCGAGGGGGTGCCGGCGGGCCGGCTAATCGAGGAAATGGGATTGAAAGGCCTGCGAATCGGGGAGGCGAAGATTTCGGAACGGCACGGGAATTTCATCGTCAATCTGGGCGGGGCCAGAGCGGCGGATGTGCTCTCCCTGATTGCCCTGATTCAGGATAAAGCCAGGCAGGAAAGGGGTATTGTCCTGGAAACGGAAGTTTGCATCATCGGCGAGGAGACATGAAGCGATCGCTCAAGTCCAGGTATTTGATCAGGAAAAGCAGGTTGAAGAACCATTCCGCCCATCTCTGCCGTGATTGTCTCAAGGCGGTGGGTTTGCTCAGTGCGATATTCTGCCTGACGGCGGGCTGGATCTACGCTTATAACTGGGCAATCAGTTCTTCTTATTTTCAGATCAAGTCCACTCAGGTCCGGGGCTTGCGGGAATTAACGGAAAAAGACGTCCTGGCACTGGCTGCCTTGAAACCGTCCCAAACCATCTTTTCCGTCAATATCAAAGGAATGGCGCGCCGGATCGCCTCACAGCCCTGGGTAAAGACCGTGGCCGTGGCGCGGGAGTTTCCCAACCGGTTGGTCGTGGAGGTGCAGGAAAGGTCAGCCCTGGCCTTGTGCAAGAAGGACGAGGGGTTTTATCTGGTGGATGAGGAAGGACTGCTGTTCAAGGAACTGGATAGCGTCGATGATGTGGATGTCCCCGTGTTAACAGGCTATTATCGTGACGGGCACTTGAACCAGCAACTTTTTGATAAAACCATGCTGCTCATGAAGACGCTGAGTGCGGCCAAAAGCTTTCCCACGCTCAAGGCGGTTTCGGAAATTAACGGCAGCGAAGTGTCAGGTCTGACAGTTTATACGGAAAACGGTTTCTGCCTCAAGCTGGGGTTCGGCAATTATGAAAGCAAATTGCAGCGTCTCCTGCCGGTGATCACCGCCCTGAATAAAAAAGACCTGAACCGGGGGTTTTTGAATATCGATCTTCGGGATACAAGCAAGATCTATGTAGAGGGGCGGGATGTTACGCAACCACTGGCCCAGCCGGGAAGAAAAAAAGGATTAAGTACCTGATGGTTCCCTTCGGCAGGCTCAGGGCAGGCTTCAGCCCACCATGGCTTACGGACGTTTGGCTTCCTGCGAATAACAGGTGTGTCACCCTGAGCTGGTCGAAGGGTGGAGATAAAGGAGATGTAGATGGGTAAGAAAGGCCATATACTTGTCGGGTTGGACATTGGAACTACCAAAACCTGTGCCGTGGTTGGTGAAATGACGGAATCAGGCATCGATATCGTGGGTGTTGGTTCCTGTCCTTCCGACGGGATCAGAAAAGGCGTCGTGGTAAACATCGAGAGCACCGTCGATTCGATAAAGAAAGCCGTCGGCATGGCGGAACAGATATCCGGATGCAGTATCAGGTCGGTTTATGCGGGTATCGCGGGCACCCACATCAGAGGGCAGAACAGCCTTGGTATCGTGGCCGTCAAGGGCCGCGAGATTGACGAAGAGGACATGGAAAGGTCGATCGAGGCGG
>Ga0082335_1002719_pt1 | contig 31973 bp, 25 predicted proteins | sample Subgrocontami58m_FD_72375 | JGI IMG/M metagenome (GOLD analysis project Ga0082335, IMG submission 72375) | Subsurface groundwater microbial communities from S. Glens Falls, New York, USA - GMW37 contaminated, 5.8 m (SPADES assembly) (version 2) ...
AGGAACGCTACTACGCTACGCTGGACCAACCAGCCATGGCGGCATGACTCAAACCAAATAGCCTCCGGCAAACCCGGGGCGGTTCAGGGACTGTCAAGACGCATGCATGGTGTCAGACGCCCACGATGACAGAGGCGCCGTGAGGCATCTCAGTCGAAGGCCATCTGTCGGAGGTCACTAGCGGAGTCGGGACCAGTTCCACTACGGGCATGCTGTTGAATTCTAGTGTTGTAAGTCTTGAGTTCAAGGGAAGCGGCATTGACTACTTCACCAGTAAGGTCGATGGCGCACTCAAGGACAATGTTCTCTTGGTGGACTTCCGCACCCGGACGGCGCGCTCGTGTAACTACCAATTTGGACTATTGCGAGCGTCTGTCGGTGCAGCCGAGAGACCGTGACATCGCAGATTGGTGACTGTGGCGGTCGTTGACCTAAGCCCTTAGCTGACGCCCATGCCAGCCTGCACATCCTGCTGGATGCCGTATTGCGGGAACGGGTAGGAGCGTAGCCATTCTTGGCCAGCGCCTTCATGCCGGTGATCGCCTGAGTGAACTACTCCGGCGGCAGCGCCATTGGCATCTCGTCGTCGAGCATGCCGCTGGCATAGGGGATCACGCCATCGATGTCAGATGGTCTGAGTCCGACATCCTCGATCGCCTTGAGTGCCGCCTCGAGCTGCAGCGACAACACGCTGCGGCCAGATTCCCTGGAGTAGGTGGTCTCACCCCGGTGCTTGCGCCCCTCTCGCGCAACGACATAATCTGTCTCCTCCCGTGGGGGGTTCGCTGGGCCGCTTAGGCGGCGATCCAACCCTGCGCCACCGCAGCGTCGTGCCGGCAACGCTCGGGCCCGCCGAGAACCTGCCGATCGAAGGTGATGCGCTTGAACTGATAGTGCAAGCCGAGCAGGTCGGTGAAGCCCATGCCGCCATGCACCTCGGTGGCCAGCCGCGCAACCTCGCGCCCGACTTCGGCGAGATGCGCCTTGGCGTGGCTCGCCGCAGCGGCGGCCTCCTCCGGAACGGCGTCCTGCGCATAGGCGGCGTACCAGACCAGTGCGCGGCAGGGCTCCAGCATGGTGGCCATGTCCGCGCACATGTACTTCACGCCCTGGAAGCTGCCGATGACGCGGCCGAACTGCACCCGCTCATTGGCGTAGGCCACGGCGCGATCGAGCATGTTCTGCGCTGCGCCCAGCGTGTCCGCCGCCAGCATCACCCGGCCGGCGTCGCGCACGCGCCGCGCCGCGGCGAGCACGCCGTTGGACGTCTCCAGGAGCTCCGCCACTGGCGCCCCCGTCAGGTCGAGATTCACGAGCAGCCGCGTGCGGTCCACGCTGCGCCGCGGCGTGACGGTGACGCCGGGCGTCCCGGCCTCCAGCAGGGCGGCGCGGCCGTCCGGCAGATAAGCCAGAAAATGCGTGGCGCCGCCGGCGTCCAGCATCCCGTCCAGCGCGCCGGAGAGACGCCCGCCCTCAAGGCGCAGGGCAGCGCGTCCGGTCTGCCCGGAGAGGCCGGCGAAGCCCATGCTGATGCGCGCCTCGCCGGAGGCGATGCGCGGCAGCCAGGCGCGCTGCTGCCGGGCGTCCGCCGCGGTCCGGAACGCCTGCGCCGCCATGACCAGCGCGGCGGCGAAAGGCACTGGCGCCGCGTGGTAGCCGAGCGCCTCGGCGGCGAGGGCGGCGTCCAGCGTGCCGAGCCCCGTGCCGCCATTCTCCTCCGGCACCAGCAGCCCATGCAGGCCGAGCTCGCCGAGGTCCCGCCAGAGATCGGCATCGAAGCCGGTGCCCGGCTCGGCGAGCCGGCGCAGCGTGTCGAGCGGCAGCCGGTCCGCCAGGAGGCCGCGAAGTGACCGGCCGAACAGTTCCTGCTCCTCCGTCAGTCCGAAACGCATGTCTCAGCCCCTTCCCGCCGTCGCCGGCACCGTTGCCTTGGGCTCGCGCGGCAGTCCGAGGCCGCGTTCCCCGATGATGTTCTTCTGGATGTTCGAGGACCCGCCGCCGATGATCAGGCCCATGTCGTACATGTAGTCGATGTGCCAAGTGGTGGCGTCGTCGTCCTCGGCCGTCTCGCCCTGGGGTTCGTAAGCGAGACCGGCGGCGCCCAGCACGTCCACCGCCAGCGAGGACAGGCGATGGGCGAGCATGGTGCCGTGGTACTTCACGATGAAGCGCCCCAAGCCCGGGTCGCCCCCCTCTGCCTGGACAGTGAGCAGGCGCAGATTGTGATGGCGGGCGGCCATCACCTCGGCCTGCAGGCGCAGCAGCCGATCGCGCCATTCCGCGCAGTCCATCAGCCGCGACCCGCCAGGGCCGGGTTGCTCCATCATGTGGCGGATGGCCACGAGGCGCTGCTGCAGCTTGTTGGGATCGCCGAGCAGCATCCGCTCATATTTCAGCGTGATGTTGGCGACCTGCCAGCCGTCGCCTCGGCCCATCACGATCTGGTCCACCGGCACCCGGACGTCGGTGAAGAAGGTCTCGTTGAACTCCGCACGTCCGGTCATGGTGCGCAGCGGGCGTACCTCGATGCCCGGCGTCTTCATCGACAGCAGCAGGTAGGACAGGCCGGCGTGCTTCGCCTTGTCCGGCTCGGTGCGGCAGAGCAGGAACATCATGTCCGCGTAGTGCGCCGAGCTGGTCCAGATCTTCTGCCCGTTGACGACGAAGTGCCCGTCCTCGACGGTCGAGCTGGTCTTCGCCGCCGCCAGGTCGGAACCGGAGCCGGGCTCGGAATAGCCCTGGCACCAGATGATCTCGCCGCGGATGGTGGGGCCGACCCAGCGCCGCTTCTGCTCCTCGGTGCCGACTTCGAGAAGCGTCGGCACCAGCATGCTGATGCCCTGGTTGTGGATCCCCGGTGAGACGCCGGCGCGGCTGAAGGCGTCGCCGATGATCGCCAGCTCGATCACGTCGGTCTCGGCACCGAAGCCGCCGTACTCGCGCGGGATGGTGCGGGCGAAGTAGCCGTGCTCCAGCAGCAGGGCCTGCCAGTCCAGCGCCTTGCGGTCGGGCCGCTTGCGACCGCCGCCCGGCCGCGGCGCGCTGCCGCGGTGCTTGCTGATGAAGCCGTTTACCTCGTCACGCAGCGCGCGGTGCCGTTCCGTCAGCGCCAAATCCATGGACATCTCCCCCAAGCATGACCTTCGCTGTCCGCCGCAATCGTACAACCGGCGTGCCAACCCCTAAAGCATCGCGTCTGGCGCGCCGGTGCACAAGCCCTGGGCTCGTGGTCCAGCCGCGATGCGCTTCGCCCCGCCAGGCTGAACGCCCACTCGGCGCCGCTGTGGCGGGACCTTGAATCGCTAGCCGCGAGGGATCAAGCTAACGAAAACCATCCAACTGCTAACAACGCGGAGAATGAACAGGAAGAACGGAAGGCCGAGCTATCGCCAAATTTCGGTGACGGCCTAACTTGTCAGGCGGTGGCCGTTGTAGGCTGCCCGGTTGGCGACGACCTCTAGCCCGTCGGCGAACATCACCTCTGTGATCGGCTTTAGTCTTACTGAGTCAGAAAGGTGAGTCGGAAAGCCGCGGTTTGGACGATTGCGCTTGAGGTAGAGTTGGAGGATTCATTTTGGTGGGAGAGCCTGGATGGGTCTTCAAGGTTCGAACGGCAGCAAGAAGCGTTTTTCGAGGTACGTCGAGGGCTTGGCGAGCGTGATCGGTCATGCGGACCGGGTCGGGCCGCTGCGCGATTACTGCACCGGCCTGATGCTACCATGTGGGTGCAAGAGCGTGAAGCCGATGGCGCCGGTGACGGCGGCGCAGCATCAATCGTTGCTGCATTTTGTCGGACAGGCTTCGTGGTCGGACGAGAAGGTCTTGGCCAAGGTGTGCGAGACGGTGCTGCCGGCGATAGACCGCCAGGGCCCGATCGAGGCCTGGATCATCGACGACACGGGCTTCCCGAAGAAGGGCAAGCACTCTGTCGGGGTGACCCGTCAGTACTGTGGCCAGCTGGGCAAGCAGGACAACTGCCAGGCGGCGGTGTCGCTGTCGATTGCCAACCGCCAGGCCAGCCTGCCGGTGCGCTATCGCCTTTATCTGCCGCAGGAATGGGCGGGCGATGCGGCACGCCGGCGCAACGCTCACGTGCCTGAAGAGATCGTCTTCCAGACCAAGCCGGAGATCGCTTTGGAGCAGCTGCGCTGGGCCTGCGAGGCAGGTCTGCCGGGCGGCGTGGTGCTGCTGGATGCGGGCTACGGCAATCACACCGGGCTGCGCACCCAGATCGGCGCCTTGGAGCTGACCTACGTCGCCGGCATTCTGTCGAGCACAACGGTGTGGGCGCCCGGCACCAAGCCGTTGCCGCCCAAGCGATGGTCCGGTCAAGGACGGCCGCCGACACGGCCGCGGCGCAGCGCCACGCACAAGCCTGTCTCGGTCAAGCTGCTTGCGCTCGGACTGCCCCGGCGCGCCTGGCGCACCGTCAGCTGGCGCGAGGGCACTGCCGAGCAGCTGACCTCGCGCTTTGCGCGAGTGCGTGTGCGTCCCGCGCACCGCAACGAGTTGCATGGCGAAGAGTGGCTCCTGATCGAATGGCCCGAAGGCGAGAAGGAGCCGACCAAATACTGGCTCTCGACGCTGGCGCGGGACATCGCCTTCAAGCGCCTGGTCGATCTGGCCAAGCTGCGCTGGCGCATCGAGCGCGACTACCAGGAGCTCAAGCAGGAACTCGGCCTTGGGCACTTCGAGGGCCGGGGCTGGCGGGGCTTCCACCACCACGCCACGCTATGCATCGCAGCCTACGGATTCTTGATCTCCGAGCGGGAGGCGATTCCCCCCTCAGGACCTCGTGTCGCCGCGGGCCTCTCGCAACCTGCGCTTCCCGCCAACTACAGACCCAGAGGCGCTGCCGATCCGAACCGAGCGTCACATTCCTAACTCGATCGCGACCATGCGTAGGCGCTTGATCGTCGCGCTCGTCACAAGCCTGCCGCGATGTCCATGCTGCGCGCGAAAAGATACTCCGCGTCGCCCCTCTAACTTGTGACACAGTAAGACTAGGGCACCTCGAACAATGGCATGGCGCTGTGCGGTGTGGGAGTCTGTGGCCTGACGAGCTGAGGTGGCGGAGGCTGAGATGGCGCAGATAGGGTTCTTCGATGCCGATAAGCGGCTTACGGGACTGTCTGCGAAGGGCGATCCGCTGGTCGGCATTTCTGCTCTGGTGCCGTGGGAGAGCTTCCGCGGCGACAACGAGGCCGTTGTGTTGACGGCCGATGAAGCGAAGAAAAGCCTGGCGGGCCGTAAGCCGATCGACGCGCAGGTGCTGTTCCGGATGCTGGTGCTGCAGTCGCTGTACAATCTGTTGGACGAGCAGATCGAGTATCAGGTTCGCGACCGGCTTTCGTTCACGCGCTTTCTCGGGCTGGGCTTTGAATTGGGCATTCCGGACGGCACGACGCTGTGGCTGTTCCGCGAGAAGCTGGTGAAGGCTGGCCTGATCGACAGGCTGTTCGAGCGCTTCGGCCGACATCTGGAAGCCAAGGGCTACATCGCACGCGGCGGGCAGATGGTCGATGCGACGATTGTGCCGGTGCCGCAGCAGCGCAACAGCCGCGACGAGAACGACCAGGTCAAGACCGGCGCCACCCGCGAGGACCGGAAGAAGCGTCCGTCGAAGAACCGGCAGAAGGACAAGGATGCGCGCTGGACGAAGAAGCATGGGCGCATCTTCTTCGGTTACAAGAACCATGTGAACGCCGATGCCCGGCACAAGCTGATCCGCGATTACACGGTCAGCGATGCGAGCGAGCACGACAGCCAGAAGCTCGACAGCTTCTGGCCCGGGGCAATACATCGAGGGACGTCTACGCCGACAGCGCCTACCGCTCGGCCGAGGTGGAGCGGAAGCTTAGGGCGCAGGGCTTCAGGAGCCGCATTCACAAACGCGGGCGACGCAATCGTCCGCTGACAGAGGCGGAGGCGCGGGCAAACCACCGGAAGAGCAAGGTGCGCGCCCGTATCGAGCACGTGTCCGGCGCGCAGGAAAATGCACCGGGTGGGCGACACGTCCGCACGATCGGCAACATGCGCGCCAAGATCAAGATTGGGCTTCAGAACCTCGCCTACAACATCCGCCGCCTAGTGATTCTGGAGCGAGCCGCCGCCGCTTGACGGGAGGCGTCCGTCCACTACGCGCCGGCCTGAACGTCAATAGGCCGAAAAGGCGCTGACCGAGCCGACGAAACCGCGCGGAAGCCGCGAAACCCTCGCATCCATGGCCAGCGGGTCTCCGACAGACTCATTGTTCGAGGTGCCCTTTAGCAGCTGGTTGTGACGATCGAGGCGGCGCCAGCATTGCCGGGCGGCCTCGACCAACTTGAAGGCCATGGCGAGTGCTGTCTTGTGCACCCCGGAGCACTGCTCGCGCCTTTTCGGCCATACCTCGCCGGCAGCCTTCCAGAAGCCGCGCGTATCGTCGGCGATCGCCAGCTCGGGCCGCATGTCGAGTTCGCGCCGTTTCAGGTCGAGCAGCTGTTCGCGCCAGTCGTGCGTACTTTCCCTTGCGCCATTGGTCAAACCGACGAGTTCCTTTCGGTACTCCGGCGTTGAGCCGATCTGCACGAGGATCCGTTTCTTGTCGTCCGTGAGGGGTCTATCGGAACCGGCATCGAGGTTTTAGCCCCACCGCAGTATCAGCGGGATCATCCTGGGGGGGGAGGGGGTGGCATCGCCGCAGCTGAGCCAATGATCGGGGTCCGTCAAGCGGAAGGGCGCACGGCTCTATCCCTCCCGATGTCGAGACAACAGTCCATGCATCGGGGTACGAAGGCGGGTGGCAGATGATGGGAACAGGAGTTGAGCATGACCGGCGATACCGATTCGCACTATGAGGTCATCGTGATCGGCGCTGGCGTGGCCGGGATCTATCAGATCAAGCGCCTGGCCGACCTCGGGGTGAAGGCCACGGTGCTCGACGCGGCCAGCGATCTCGGCGGGACCTGGTACTGGAACCGCTATCCGGGTGCCCGGTTCGACTCGGAAAGCTACACCTACGGTTACTCGTTCTCCCGCGAATTGCTGAACGTGTGGCACTGGAAGGAACGGTTCTCGGGTCAGCCCGAGAACTTGCGCTATCTGAACTACGTCGCGGACAAGTTCGACCTGCGCAGGTACATGCAGTTCAACTGCCGGGTCGAGGCAGCGCATTTCGACGAGACGGACAATTTGTGGCGCCTGAAGATCGAAGACGGTCGCGCGCTGACATGCAGGTTCGTTGTCATGGCGCTTGGGCTCCTCTCGGTGCCGACCTTGCCGCGGATCGAAGGAATGGACACGTTTAGGGGCCGTTCGTTCCACACGTTCTTCTGGCCGCATGAACCTGTCGAGATGGCCGGGAAGAAGGTCGCCGTCGTCGGCACCGGCGCCACGGGCATTCAGGTAATCGCGGAGATCGCAGACAAGGTGGGCGAACTGACGGTATTCCAGCGACGGCCCAACTGGAGCGCTCCCTTGAACAACGGACCGATCTCCGACGCGGAGATGGCCGACATCCGGTCGCGCTATGATGAGATCTTCGCGGTCTGCGCCCGCACGCCGGGCGGCTTCGAGCACGAGCCGGACCGACGCGGCTTCTACGAGGTCTCTCGTGAGGAGCGACTGGCTCTGTGGGACCGACTCTACGACGAGCCTGGGTTCGGGATCTGGTTGCGGAACTTCCGTGAGATATTCACCGACGAGGCGGCGAATGCCGAGTTTTCCGCGTACATTGCAGACCGCATCCGACGGCGCGTGACGGATCCAGCGATCGCCGAAAAGCTAATACCCCGGGATCACGGGTTCGGCGTGCAGCGGGTCCCACTGGAGACCCGCTATTTCGAGGTCTACAATCAAGACAACGTGCACCTTGTGGACATCAGCGAGACGCCGATCGAACGGATTACCGAGAACGGACTGCGCACCATGGGGCGCGACTACGAATTCGACATCATTGTGTATGCTACGGGCTTCGATGCGATAACAGGGGCCTTCGACCAGATCGACATCCGGGGCGTCGGCGGCGAGAAGCTTCGCGACAAGTGGAACGAGGGCCCTTCGACGTTCCTCGGCATGCTCATTCACGGGTTCCCGAATCTTTTCATGCCGGCTGGTCCGCAGAGCGGCTCCGCCTCGACGAACTACCCGCGAGGCATCGAAACCGGCGTTAACTGGTGCACCGACCTGCTCAAGTATATGTCGGATCATGGTTGCGTTCGAGCCGAAGCGACGCGTGAGGCCGAGGAACGCTGGACCGCCCACGTAACCAAAATGTACTCGATGATGCTGATGCGAAAAGCCAAGTCGTGGTTCACTGGGTACAACTCCAATGTCGCCGGCCACGAACAGGGCAAGATCCGGTACTTCGTTTACAATGGCGGCGCCCCGAAATATTTGGCCAGCATAAATGGGGTTGCGGAGAAGGGCTATGAGGGCATCGTCTTTACCCCGGGTTCGGCGCCTTCGACCGGGTCGCGGGCCGGTGGCATCGCCGATGCCGCAGTGAAGCCAGCCGCCTGACTCCTGACCGGACATTGACGATCCAAACCTAAGATTACATCGTAGTGGGCGCGGGATCTGCCGGCGCGATCGTCCTGAACAGGCTTCCGTCGGATGCACGCGACAGGGTGCTGTTGCTGGAACCCGGTCCCACCAGTCATCCTTGGTCCCGTATTCCGATCGGCTACACCAAGCTGCTCACCAATCCCGTGGTCAACTGGTGCTACACCTGCGAGCCCGAAGCCAACACGAACACGACTTGCGATCGTAGGGCGCTGCTGTTCGGGATCGAGCAGCACCATAAGCACGGTCAGTGGAAGAACAATCGAGCGGAGAACTCGCATCAGCCGACCTGACGAAGGACGCGCCAGATGCAAGGTTATAAAAGCCTAGGATCAATCTAAAGATTTTTCTCAACCGATGCAGCTGTCTACAACACCTTCGACGTGCAACGCCATCTGACCTCAGCATTGACGCACCGAGACTTCTGCGACGCGGCGATAGACACGTGGCGCGGGGCAGTCCCGGTCGCTTGAGGATTTGCGGGGCACAGGGCATTCGCGTTCCTTGTTCGGCAACGTGACAAGGCCACAATCGTTACTCGCTGAACTCCTCGTTGCGCTGTGCCCGGCGCCGCTTATCCTCCTCCAGGAGATAACCGGCAGCAACCCGGTCCCACGTGGCGGTTGTCACGCCTGCGGCCCGCAGATTCTCCTTCTGCACTTTGCCGTTCTCGGTGACAGGCAACGTGTCTACGAACTCGAAATAGCGGGGCACGAGCGCATGCGGCAGGCGCCGGTCGCACCAGTCGGCCATCTCCTCGTTGCTCACGCGCCGGCCGGGTTTCAGAACGATGCAGACTTTCACCTCGTCCTCTCCCGCCGCGAATTCAGCGGGAACAGCGATTACGGCGGCGGCGGCCACTGCATCGTGCGCTTCGATCGGGGCTTCGACCTCGTAGGAGGAAATGTTCTCGCCGCGGCGGCGCAACGAGTCCTTCATACGATCTGTGAAATAGTACCAGCCGTCGTGGTCGCGGCGCATGCCGTCGCCGGTGTGGAACCATAGATTGCGGAAGGCCGCGAGGGTTTTCTCTGGCATCCCTACATAGCCGGAGAGGATGATATCGTCCACCTTGTGCCGGACGAGCAGTTCGCCGACTTGACCGACCGGCACGTCTTCCTCCGTTTGGGGATCGACGAGCCGCACGTCGAACCATTCGTCGAGCAGGACTCCGCAAGATCCTTTGGGCTTGTCGACGCCGCGTGGCTGCAGGAACACCATTGAAATCTCAGTCTGGCCAAAGCCGTCGAGCATCTCGTCGATGCCGAAGCGCTCCAGGAATGCAGCTTCGATCTGATGCGGAACGGGGACGGCGAAGATGCGCTTCAGCCTATGGCCGCGATCACGTGGGCTTGGCCGCTGAGCGTAGACGAAGGAGCTGGTCGCGCCCAGGAAGTTCGTGACCGTCGCCTGCGACTGGTGCAATCGCTCGACCCACTCGCCAGCGCTGAAGCGCTCGTAAACCACCACCCGGCCGCCGACGATCATGGTCGGGTAGACGGTCAGAAACTGGGCATTGGCGTGGAATAGCGGATATGCGGTCATGCAAGTGTCGGCTTCAGTCAGGCCGACCAGCTGAATGAAACATTCGGAGAAGAAATACAGGTGGGCGTGCGACATCATCACGCCTTTGGACGGGCCGGTTGTGCCCGACGTGTAGAGAATGGCGCCTGGATCCCGCGGCCGCAGCGCCGCCTCCGGCTCGGATTCGACGCCGCTATCGAGCTCGGCGAACGTCGTGACCTTCACGCGCGACAAGCGATAGGGAGCCTTGGAGTAACGGCCGTCTCTGGACCAGACCACGACATGGTCCAGCAGCGGCATGTTGGCTTCGCTCTGTGCGACGCGCTCGAATAGAGCCTCGTCGGCGACCAGAATATGGGCGCCGCTGATGTTGAATTGATGCTCCAGAAACGAGCCCTTGTAGGAATCATTGATGGGCGCTTCGACCGCGCCCAGCTTACTGAGTGCGAACCACATAAACAGCAAGTCGAGCGAGTTCGGCAGGAACAGGACGACGCCGTCGGCCTTCTTCACGCCGATGGCCGCGAAGCCGTGCGCCAGCCGGTTCGCCGTGAAATTGGTCTCTGCGTACGTGTGGTAGCAACCTTCGCCATTCCACTGCAGGAACGGGTGATCCGGGCGTTCTTCCGCGCGGTGTCTGAGGACACGCGCAAGCAGCCAGTCGTCTCGCGAATAACTGAGGTTGAACTTCGGAAATGTCACCATGTTGAAAGTTCCTGAGTTCTGGTGGCAGGGCGGCGGGGGCGCGCAAGCCGGCTGGAGTAGCCGTCGTACTCAGCTGGTGACCAGCTCATCCTGAATCCGCGGAATGTCTGTCTTTGTGTCATGCTGGGAATCCTCCACGGCGTCCTTCGGGGATATCCCGTGCTGCAGCGAGTGGAACACCAATCGGGACTGATTTGGGCGACGCTGCCAGGCGGCGATCTTTTTCCGTGATGCCTTCGAGTTTGTCGATGAACCAGCGGTCCAGGATGAATCGCTCGGACGGGAAATAGGGAATGGCGTTCGTGAGGGGGCTCTCTGTCCTTCCTTCGTGTTGATGTGAGCGGCTATCGTGTACTCAAGCGCGTATTGAACGCGATGGACTTGGTCGGGAGGTGCTCAGGCGGCGGCCTCGTCGTCGAAGCGCTTCATCACCTCGCATTGTAGCAGATAGCGCTGGATCTTATTGGTCGAGGTGCGTGGGAACTCGTCCACCACATCGACGTAGCGCGGGACCTTGTAGTCGGCGATTGCGCCGCGACAGAAGGTGATCACCTCGGTCGGCGCCAGCGTGTGACCGGGCTTGGGCATGACGAAGGCGAAGCAGACCTCGCCCAGCCGCCGATCGGGCGCGCCACAGACCATGGCCTGGTGCACCTTGGGATGCGTCTCGAGGAAGCGCTCGATCTCGGCCGGGGACGCGTTGCTGCCTCCGACAATGAACATCTCCTTGGCTCGGCCGGTGATCTTGAGATAGCCGTCCACATCGAACTGGCCGAGGTCGCCGGTGCGAAACCAGCCGTCTGGCGTGATCGCCTCGGCAGTGGCCTCCGGGTTCTTGTAGTAGCCGAGCATGACGAGGTAGCCGCGCACCCAGATTTCGCCGTCTTCGCCGGTGGCCTTCGACGCACCGCTCTCCGGGTCCACGACCTTCACCTCGAAGTCGCCGATCGGCTTACCCTTGTTCTCGCAGGTGACCTCGATCGGTGCGTCGAACTCGCTGAGCGTGGTGCCGCCCATCGTCTCGGTCATCCCGTAGACAGCCTGAAGGGCATCAAAATGCAATGTCTCCTTCACGGCGCGAGCGACTTTGGGTGTTACCGGCGCGCCGCCGATCCAGGCCGCCTTCAGGCAATGCGTGTCGCGCGTCTCGACCCCGGGCTGGGCCAGCAGGTCGATAAAATGTGTCGGGATGCCGCCCATGATGGTGATGCGCTCGCGCTCGATCAGATCAAGTGCGGCCGCAGGCTCCCACTGGTCCATCGTGAAGATCGTGCAGCCGTGCTGCATCGCCGGCATGGTCGTCGCGACGCTGCCGGCGACATGATAGAGTGGCATGTGGCCGAGCACGCGGTCTGCTGGCTCCATCCGCATGCAGCGGCCGATGTTCTGCCCTTCGATCAGGACACGGTGGCAGTGCATCGCGCCCTTGGGCGTACCGGTGGTCCCGGACGTGTAAATGATGATGACGGGATCGTCGGGCTGCGTCGCCGCCTCGGCCGCGGCGAGCGCCTTGGCGTCGGGTGCCGCTGACGACAACTCGGCCAAGGACGCCGCGCCGGGGGCCCGCTCGTCTCCCCAAAAGACCACGGCTCGCAGCTCTGGGAAGCGCGCAGAGCTGAGCGCGCCGGGAGCGCATGCCTCGAATTCCGGGACCATGCTTCGGATTATCTCGAGGTAGTCGATGTTCCAGTACCGCGGCATTGCCACCAGCACCTTAGCGTCGGACTGGCGCAAGATAAACTCGACCTCCTGCGCTTTGTAGCGAGTGTTAATCGAGACCACGGTTGCGCCAATGCGGCAGCAGGCGAACCAGATGAGCAGCCACCAGGGGCTATTGGCGAGCCAGCAGGCGACATTGTCCCCGCGGCGAACGCCGAGCCGGAGCAGGCCGGCGGCGAGCCGGTCGACCTTGGCGTCGAATTGAGAATAGGTCAGCCGCTCGCCCATGCCGACGACGAATTCGCGTTCGGACCAGAGCGTTGCCGAACGCCGTAGCGCCTGTCCAATAGTGACACCCCGCCAATCCATGCCTCAATCGCTCCCCTCACAGTGCGAAACCATTCCGCCATTTAACTAGCCAATACAGGGTCGATATTCAAACGTACATAAGATTCAAACGAACATAAGAAAAGGGCGCGCCTCACCTTGAGCGCGCCGCGGCGGGGGAGAATCCAGATGAGCGCGATTTATGTGGTCGGCGTTGGCATGACGCCCTTCGGCAAGTTCCTCGAAAAGTCGATCAAGGACCTGACGCGCGAGGTGGTCGGAGCGACGCTCGCCGATGCCGGGATCGAGCGCGAGGCGATCGAGGCTGCTTTCTTCGCCAATGCCTCGCAGTCGGCGATGGAGGGCCAGTTCATGGTGGGCGGCGAGGTCGCGCTGCGCGCCGCCGGTATTCAAGGCATTCCGGTGGCCAACGTCGAGAACGCCTGCGCCAGCGCCAGCACCGCATTTCACTTGGCCTATGCGTATCTGAAGGCGGGGTTGGGCGAGGTCGCCATCGCCGTGGGCGCCGAGAAGATGTACGATATAGACAAGACCAAGAGCTTCGCCGTGTTCAACGGCGCCTGGGACGTGCACGATGTCGAAGGCACTACCTCGCGGCTGATGCGGCTGGGCGACGGGCTGGACCCGCCGCCGGGGCGCGGCGCTGACGCCAACATGCGCAGCGTCTTCATGGATGTCTATGCGGCGCTCGCCAGGCACCATATGAAGGCGTTCGGCACGACCGAGCGCCAGCTCGCCGCAGTCGCCGCCAAGAACCACCGGCATTCGGCGCTGAACGAGCTGTCGCAATACCGCAACGAAATGAGCGTGGACGAGGTGCTGGCCGCCCGCATGATCTCTTGGCCCCTGACACTGCCGATGTGTGCACCGATCAGCGACGGGGCGGCGGCGGCGATCCTGGTTCGCGAAGAGGCGCTGGACCGCTTCGACCGCTCGCGCGCGGTCAAGCTCTGCGCCTCCGTGCTGGCGTCGGGCAGCGACCGCGGTCCGGACGAGATCGAGAAGCACATCTGCAGGCGCGCCGCCGTCAAGGCCTATGAGGCTGCGGGCCTCGGGCCCGAGGACATGTCGGTCGCCGAGGTGCACGACGCCTCCGCCTTCGCCGAGGTGCTGCAGGTCGAGAACCTTGGCTTCTGCGATTTCGGCGACGGCGGCAGGCTCGCCGAGCGAGGCGATACCGCGCTCGGCGGTCGCATTCCGGTGAACCCGTCAGGCGGGCTCGAGTCCAAAGGCCACCCGATCGGTGCCACTGGGCTTGGCCAGATCTACGAGTTGGTCTTGCAACTCCGCAACGAGGCGGGCCGCCGGCAGGTCGAGGGCGCGCGCTTCGCCATTGCTGAGAACGGCGGCGGCTTCCATGGCTACGAAGAGGCAGCAGCTTGCATTACTATCCTCGGCCGCGCCGATGGAGCACGCGCATGAACATCGCGCAACTGCCACGGCCGATCTACAAGGCATTTCCCGAGGCGCCGGCAATCTCGGTCGGTGGTAAGCGCTATCGTACCTATGGGGAGCTTGGACGCAGCACGGCGGCGTTGGCCGGCGCACTGCGCAACCAGCTTGGCCTGCGCCCAGGGGAGCGGGTCGCGCTGACGATGAGTAACTGCGGGCCCTATCTGGAAGTGCTGTTCGCGATCTGGCATGCCGGGCTTGTCGCGGTGCCGGCGAACGCTAAGCTGCATGCTCGCGAGTTCGAGTACATCATGGAGCACAGCGGCGCGCGCGCGTGCTTCGTGACGCATGACTTGGCCGATAAGCTGATGCCGCTTAAGGGCAAGGCCGGCAAGCTGGAGCACGTGATCTGCGTTGAGGACGACGAGTACGGCCGGCTGCTGGCCGCTGAGCCAATCGAGCTGTGGCGGCCCGAGCCGAGCGATCCAGCCTGGCTATTTTACACCAGTGGTACCACCGGACGGCCGAAGGGCGCAACGCTGACCCATCACGTGCTGATCGCGATGTCGTTGCGCTACTACGCCGATGTCGATCAGGTCGACACCAGCGACACGATGATCCACGCCGCGCCACTGTCGCACGGCTCCGGGCTCTACGCGCTGCCGCATATGGCGCGCGGCTCGCACCAGGTCACGCCGTCCAGCCGGGGCTTCGATCCTGCCGAGATCTGCGATCTGATGGGCACCTACGACCGCATCACCATGTTCGCCGCGCCTACCATGTTGACCCGGCTGGTGAACCACCCCGGCATCGCGTCGGCGCGGATCGACGCGATCCGTACGATCTTCTATGGCGGGGCGCCGATGTATGTGGAGGATCTGAAGCGGGCGTTGAAAGTCCTGGGCCCGAGATTGATCGATATCTACGGTCAGGGAGAGTCGCCGTGCACGATCACCTACATGCCGAAGTGGCTGCACGTCGACGACGGACATCCGCGCTTCGAGCAGCGCCTGGCGTCGGTCGGCATCGCGCGGACCGGCATCGAGGTTCGCGTGGTCGACGGGAGCGACCGCGAGTTGCCGCCGGGCGAGGTCGGCGAGGTCATCACCTATAGCGACATGATCATGGCCGGCTACTGGGAGAACCCGGAGGCCAGCGCCGAGACGCTGCGCGGCGGCTGGCTGCACACTGGCGACGTCGGCGCCATGGACGAGGACGGCTTTCTCACCCTGAAGGACCGTTCCAAGGACATGATCATCTCCGGCGGCACCAACATCTATCCACGCGAGGTCGAGGAGGTGCTGCTGCTGCATCCGGGCGTGCTGGAGTGTTCCGTCATCGGCCGGCGTCACCCGGATTGGGGTGAGGAAGTCGTTGCCTTCGTGGCCGTGCGGCCAGGAGAGCAGGTGGATGAGGACGGGCTGGAGCGCTTGTGCCTCGACAATATCGCCCGCTTCAAGCGGCCGAAAGCGTACTACTTTGTAGACCAGCTGCCGAAGAGCAGCTACGGCAAGATACTCAAGACCGAATTGCGCCGTCGCCTCGAAGCGAAGGGCGAAGGCAGTTGAACGCAAGGTTTGAATCTGGATCGGACATCCTTGGCCAAAACAGAAATCCAAGAGCGATGGACATTCGAAACATCGCGTACCAAAGGGAGAGAAACATGTTGAGCAGAGCAGGGTTTGCCGCTGTCAGTGCGCTGTGCGTCTTCGCCTTCGCGGCCCACGCCGAGACGGTCAAGGTAGGCGTCGTGCAGGGTCTGAGCGGCCCGCCCGCCATTGTCGACTTCGGTGAGTCCTACCTGCAGGGCATCAAAGCCGCAGTCGAAGATTACAAGGCGGCAGGCGGAAAATACCAGATCGAGCTGATTGTCTATGACGACGAGGCGAACCCGCAGCGCGCTGTTTCGATGGTTCAGCGGTTGATCACGAACGACAAGGTTCCGCTCGTCATCGGAACTGTGAGCAGCGGCAACGTGCTGGCCTTCGCGCCGATCCTGCAGCGCGCTGGCGTCCCACTGATGGCGGGCCCGTCCATTGCGACCAACATCGTGTCGCAGTTCATCGATGAAAATCCGAGCTTCATCTTCCGCTGCTCGATGGTCGAGAAGTACCAGATTGACGCGATTCTGGATTGGGGCGTGAAGAACTTCAAGAAGATCGGTCTGGTCCATTCGACCACCGGCTACGGCAACTTCGCTGCGAAGGAGATCAAGGAGGGTCTGAAGCAGCGCGGCGTCGAGCTCGTCGCGGTCGAGGCCGTGGCTCCCAGCGTTACCGACTTGACGCCGCAGATGCTGAACCTCAAGAACGCGGGTGCCGAGCTCGCGCTGAACTTTAATGAGCAGTTCGAGCTCATGTTCCGCGCCATGGCGAAACTCAGCTACAAGCCGGTCGTGGCGGGCAACTGGGGTATTTCTTCGCGCAAAGTACAAGAGGTCGTCGGCAACGACCTGATCGAGGGCTCCGTCATGGGCCAGGCGCTGGATCTCGCCCAGCCGAAGGCGAAAGCGTTCGACGAGCGCATGAAGAAGATCTACGGCGACAAGTACCGGTGGCCGGTGGTCGCCGCGCTTGGCTACGACGGAGCGCGCATCTCGCTAATGGCGATCGACAAGGCCGGAAACGATCCAAAGAAGATCCGCGACGCGCTCGAACAGGTCGACGGCTACGACGCAATCTCCGGCACGCCGCCCAAGCCGTTCGGACCGAAGGACCACGAATGCCTGGACAAGAAGGACGTCTTCCTGGGTGTCTGGCGCAAAGGCGAGGTGGTGAGGCTGCAATAGTCGCGCGAACAGCTTAAGGAAGGGCAGGCGCGATGTCGCTCCCCGACTTCGTCCAGATCTTGGTGACCGGGCTGGCCATGGGCTCGATCTACATGCTCATGGCCAACGGCCTGTTCATGACGCATCTCACCACAGGCGCCCTTAACTTCGGCCAGGGCGACTTCCTCATGATCGCCGCTTTCGTGACGGTGTCGCTGCTGACCGCCGGCGCGCCCACGTTCGTGGCGCTGCCGGCGGCCTTGCTTGTCCTCGTCGTGCTGGGCGTGCTGCTGGAACGCGTAGCGATCCGGCCTCTCGAACGGCAGGGCGCGCGGGACAGCGGCATCCTCGCCTGGATCCTAACGACGGCCGGGTTCGGCCTGATCCTGGAGAACGTGGCGACCCTCGCCTGGGGCAAGTCCTCGCACTATGCTCCGCCGCTCTTCACTTCGCGGAAGGAAAATGTGATCTCCGTCTTCGGCGTCGGCTTCTTCGTCGAGGAACTCGTGATCGCAGGGATAGCTCTCGCCGTGATCGCCGCGCTCTACTGGTTTCTCTACCGCACCCGGTCCGGCAAGGCGATCGCCGCCGTGGCGTTCAACCGCGACGCAGCGGCGCTGCTCGGGATCGATGTGCGCGGCGCGATCGTCGCCTCCTATGTGATCATGGCGTTGCTCGCAGGGACCGCCGGCATGCTGGTGGCGCCGATCACCAGCGTGCAGGCGCATATGGGCCTGATCTACACGCTCAAAGGATTCGTGGTGCTCAATATCGGCGGTTTCACCAACCCACTCGGCATCCTTGTGGCGGGCCTGGTGTTCGGCGTTGCGGAGGCGTTCTGCAATTACTTCGATTCCGCCTTCGGCGACCTCTATCCCTTCATCTTCATCATAGCCTTCCTCGCGATCCGGCCGACCGGCCTGTTCGGCGAGGCCAAGGCGGACGTGCGCTAGGCGGTGGAAATGCGCGGCAGGTTGCGCTATCTCGTCGCCGCGGCGCTGATCGCCGCCTTTCCGCTGCTCGGCGTCAACGTCTTCTATCTGCAACTCGCGCAGCAGGTGGCTTTCGTCTCGATCGCCGTGCTCGGGCTCAATCTTTTGATCGGGCTTTCGGGCCAGTTGTCGCTCGGCCATATGGGCTTCTATGCGATCGGCGGCTACGGCTCGGCCATTCTCGCCACCACCTACGGCTGGCCGCTCTGGGCGAGCACTCTGGCGGGTCTTCTCGTTGCCGCAATCATCGGCGGACTGGTGGGCATCGTCGCTCTGCGCGCGCGTTCGCACTATCTCGCCATGGCGACGCTCGCCTTTGGCTACATCGTCGAGATTTTGGCGCAGCGCTGGATCGACCTCACGGGCGGGACGATGGGGCTGTTCGGTGTCCCGCAGCTGAACTTCGGAGACTTCGAGCATGGCGGTATTTACTTCTTTTGGCTGGTTGCCGGCGCGCTGCTGCTGCTGCAGATCGTGAACGACTACGTGATGCAGTCGGCTTGGGGCCGAAACCTGCGCGCGATGAAGGAGAGCGAGAGCTTCGCCGCCATCGTCGGCCTCAATGTCAGCCTGTGGCGTTTCGGTGTATTCGTCGCAAGCGCCGTTCTCGCGGGCCTCGCCGGCGTGTTCTTCGTGCATCAGAATGGCTATATCAGCAGCGATGCATTCAATCTGGCGCAGAGCCTCACCTTTTTGATCGCGGTCGTGATCGGAGGACTAGGGCACCCTTACGGCGCAATCGTCGGCGCCCTGATCCTAACGGTGCTCGTTCAGTTCACCGCGGTCCTTTATGACTACTCCCTGGTGCTTTACGGCGGGATCTTGTTGCTGGTGATGCTGGTCTATCCCGGCGGCGCTGCAGGTCTGCTTTCCGGCATCTACTCTCGGCTCAGGCCTACGCCGAAGGCCGTTAGGGTCGCCGCCAATGAGCGTGCGGAACTCGACGACGCGTTTCGCGGGCGGCCCGGAGAAGGTGGCGCAGGAGAGTCGCTGCTTGAGATCGACAACGTGACGAAGCGCTATGCCGGTGTCACGGCCGTCAACAGGGTTACGACGACGGTGCGACGTGGGACCGTACATTCCCTGATCGGTCCCAACGGCGCTGGCAAGAGTTCGCTGATCAATATCATCAGCGGCCTCTACGCGGCGGATGGCGGGAGGATCTGCTTTCGTGGCCAGGACATCACCGGATTGCCGGCCCATGCTCGCGCCCGGCTCGGGATTGCCCGCACCTTCCAGAACCTGCAGCTGATCTACAACCTGTCGGTTCTGGAAAACGTTATGCTTGGCGCCCAGAGCGAGCGAACCGGCTTCGTCGCGGGGCTAGGCCGCTGGTGCTTCTCGTCAAGCTTCGAGGCAGATCTTCGCCGACGCGCCTTGGCGCTGCTCGGTTTCTTCGGTCTCGCCCCCTACGCTGACATGACGCCCGGCGACTTGTCCTACGGCCACCGCAAGCTTTGCGAGCTCGCGCGCGCCGTGATGCAGCAGCCCACCCTCATGCTGCTCGACGAACCGATCGCCGGACTCAACAACGAGGAGGCTGCCGAAATCGCGGATGCCGTCCGGCGCCTGCGCGCGGCCGGCATCACACTGCTTATCGTCGAGCACAACATGTCGTTCGTGATGGACGTAAGCGACCGCATCACCGTGCTCGATTACGGCGAGAAGATTGCTGATGGCGCCCCCGACGAGGTGCGCAACGACCGACGGGTGATCGATGCCTATCTCGGGGTGGAGGCGGTAGAATGATCCGGGTCGAGCGTCTGTCCTGTGCGATCGGGCCGGTCCGTATTCTGCACGACATCGACCTCGAGGCAGCGGCTGGCTCGCTGGTCGCCGTCGTCGGCGCCAACGGCGCCGGCAAGACCTCTCTGCTGCGCGCCATCTCCCGCCTGCTGCCGATCAGCGGCGGCGACATCTTGTTCGAAGGCCGCTCCATTCGAGCGGTGAAGCCTTACCGCCTGGCACGCCAGGGGGTGGTGCACGTGCCGCAAGGCCGTCAGATCATCCCGAGCCTGACCGTGGAGGACAATCTCCGGCTCGGCGCCGACCGTATTCCTAGCCTCAACCCAGAAAACATACTGCGTAATCTGGAGCGCGAGTACGCGCGCTTCCCGATCCTGCGGGAGCGGCGCGAGACCCCCGGCGGCTCGCTGTCGGGCGGCGAGCAGCAGATGCTCGCCGTCTCTCGTGCGCTGATGATGGAGCCCAAGGTGTTGATGCTAGACGAGCCTTCGCTCGGGCTCGCGCCGCGCGTCGTGCGCGCCATCCTCGCGGCGCTTCGCCGGCTTACTTCAGGAGGCGTGTCGGTCATCCTGGTCGAGCAGGCGGCATTTGCGGCTCTGGAGATCGCAGACCGCGGGTATGTCCTCAAGAATGGTCGGATCGTGTTGTCCGGGCCCGCAGCGGATCTGCTGAAGGATCAAGCCCTTATTCAGGGTTACCTCGGCTGAAACGCGCGCTATGACGCCGCAGCCGATCCCGCGCCATGGCAATCAGTCAAGCTGATCCTTGTCCTTACCGAAAACTCCATCCGCGCTGGTTCGAGGAGTGGGGTCAGGTAGGCTGGGCCGCAATGATTGGGTTTCTGAGCCTGTTCCTCCACGTCCTAGTCTCACCGTTCAAGACACAGGCACGACTGGAGGCTGAGATCGTCTTGCTGCGGCATCAGTTGAATGTGCTGCGTCAGCGCGTTCCATCGAAGCCGAAAATGACGGTGGCCTCATGCTCCCGCAGGACTCCGATGATCTGTTCTTCCGTGAATCTCGTCCGCTTCATCGTCCGTCTCCCCTCGAAGACGGACTCTACCCATTTCTGGAGGAGTTTCAGGGGCTCAGGTCACCGTCGGGCGCATTTTATTCAGGGCATGACGATCAAGGAGATCGTCCGGGACCTTCGGGTATCGGGTAACACGGTACGCAAGGTTGTGCGGACGGGGGCCGACGGAGTTTTCCGCCCTCATCCTCCTGATCCCATTATGGGAGGGCCTCAGTGCCGATCCCGAAGAGAAGCGCGGACCCTGCGACTGACATCAACGCCAGACTGCTGGAGAAATCTGAAGGCGCGTGACACCAACCCGCCAAATAGAGATGGGGACAAGAGCACGTCGAAGCTGCAGACCTCCACTCGACAGTAAGGTACAATTCCCTGTCCCATTCCTGCCTATCGTCACTCCTGCGGATAACGCCACGGCTTGGTAGGCTGAGTCGCGCCCTCGTCGATGGTCCATTGAGGCAGAGCGAGGCCCGCAGTCACGTCGGTAAACACCATGCGAACACGCGTACCGATGCCAACACGACGTACCATCTCCGGTGGCGCCAACCGGCCATCTGGCGTGACGAGGTTGCCGACCACGCGCAAGGCCTCATGCTCACTTGGTTGACCTTTCTGCGTATCGAGGTCGACCAGAAGGATGAGATAGGGTGTGTGACTCTTGAAGGCCGGCTGAATGGCATGATGGACTTCGGTGTAGGAGTGGACGGCACCGCTGCCCTCCACCGGCACCCAATCCGACTTTGGGCTGGCGCACCATGGACAGGCCGTGGTTGGCGGATAACGCAATAGGCCGCAGGCTCCACATCGTTGCAAATGGAAGTCGTGCGCAGCGCAGTGTTTGAAATACGCTAGGTTCTCAACATCGAGGTCACTGGCGTCGAGCGGCATGTCGAGGTAGGTGGCTTGGATTGCCATAGTAATGTTCCTTTTTTACAGCTCAGTCGCGCCGCATGACCATGGCCGAGCCAGTGCCGGGGTTCGCCCAGCCCATATTGGCCGTCACTTCGCATTTCTCGACCTGCCGGCAACCGCCCTCACGGTAGTCGTAAGTATGGCGGCGCCTGCCGTAGGGCCCTATAGGGCACGAATCGTCGACGTCATGGCGTAGCTGGCGCACGTTCTCGATCACCATGTTCAGCCCGTGCGTGTAGCCCTCGCAGAGATGACCGCCGCTGGTGTTGTTCGGGCGCCGCCCGCCCAGGCGAATCGTGCCATCGCTGACATAGTCTCCGCCTTCACCTTTCTTGCAGAAACCATAATCCTCGAGCTGCAGCATTGTGGTGAAGGTGAAAGCGTCGTAGGAGCCTGTGACGTCGACGTCCTCCGGTCCGACCCCGGAATTTGGCCACAGGATCTCCCGCGCATAACGGCCGGCGACCGTCGAGATAGGGCCGTGCTGGTAGTGCATATCGAGGCGTGGCTTGTTGCACCTACCAACAACGCCACGGATCAGCACGCGCGGATGGCGACAGTCGTGGGCGCGCTCCGCATTGGTCACGACAATCGCCGTGCCGTTGTCGGTCTCGACGCAGCAGTCCAACAGGTGCAGAGGCTTGCAGATGAAGCGGCTCTTCAGCACGTCGTCGACGGTGAAGCGCTGCTTGTAGAAGGCCTTGGGATTGTTCGAGGCGTGCTCGCTGTGGATCGCCTTGACAGCGGCCACCTGCTCGGGCCGCGTGCCGTAGTCGTACATGTGGCGCATGAAGGTGGGCGCGAACATTTGGCCGGCGCTCTGCCAGCCATAGGCGCGCCCGTGCAGGGCGTCGCCCGAGACAGGCGCCACGGCGCGCGCGCCGGTGCCGCCGATGCGCACCTGCGAGAAGCCGTTCATGGCGCGGAAGATCACGACCACCTTGCACATGCCGGCTTCGATCAGGCCCATCGCCATGCCGACGAGCGCCTCGGTCGAGGAGCCGCCGCCGAACACGTCCATGTAGAAGTTGGGCCGGATGCCGAGGTCGCCGGCGATGAAGTTCGAGAAGGTCGAATCGCCTGACTGGTATGACAGCATGCCGTCGACGTCGGACGGCTTGAGACCGGCATCCTCAATGGCGTTGCGCACCGCCCACGTACCCAAGGCTCGTGTCGTCATGCCCGAGCCGCGCATATAAGTCGTCTCGCCGACACCGACGATGGCGTACTTGTCACGCAGATATTTCGGACTCGTTGTGTCGGTGTCCGCCGGCATCGTCATGACGTCCTCCTCTTATTTCAGTTTGCGTTGCTGCCTATTGCCTCCACCCAAATGGTCGTCGAGAAACGTGCCGACCTTTGCAATAGCAACTTTTGCCGTTTCAAGGCGTGGCCAGAACCAATGCCAAACGTGAGGGACACCCTCAAACATTTCCAAAGTGACGTCTACGCCTGCTGCTCGCGCTGCTTCGGCCAGCCTTATCGAGTCAGGCGCCAGCATTTCGGAAGCGCTTGCATGTATCAACAATGGAGGCAGTCCACAAAGGTCTGCGAACCGCGGTGATGCCAAGGGATGGGTTGCCGGAGCGGCTCCAAGATAAGACGAAGCGTAGGCCAATATGTCTTCAGTCTTTACAAGCGGATCGTCGATTGTAGCGGGGGGCGGTGCAGTGGCGTCGCATGTCAAATCGACCCAAGGAGATAAACAGACCGCTGCCGCAGGCATGGCATCACCGGCACGAAGGGCGGCGACTAGTGTCGCTACAGTCAGGCCACCTCCGGCCGAGTCACCCACAACAGCCAGTCGCTGAGAACCTGTATCCTGCAGAAGTAGGCGATACGTGGCGACGGCGTCGTCGACTGCGGCCGGGAACGGGTGTTCGGGGGCGAGGCGATAATCGAGCAAAAGTACATTGGCACTTGCTGCAATCGCGATCGCGGCGGCCAGATGTCGATGCGACCGAGGAGACCCGATCACATATCCGCCACCATGCAGATACAGAACCATGCGATCGTCGACTGGATGTTTTGGTTCAATCAGCTCTCCGATCAAGCCATTGCGTTCCCAGCATCGAACTGTTGTCCCGGCCGGCAGAGCAAAGGCTCGTTCGGCACGGTCGTAGGCCGCGCGCCGTTCGGCCACTGTCATGATCGACGTTGAAGGTTGTTTGCGAAGGAACGACATCAATGCCGTCAGATCATCCATCGCTTAGCCTTCTCGAGAGGTTTTGCACCGGCGGGCCCGCTGTTCTGCGATGATGCGACCTTGCGCGAATAGTTGAATTCAGGCGGCAAGATCGAAGTCCGCGAGGTCAGGCGAACTCATCTCCCGACGGAAGCGGCCGAAGCTCCAGGGCCACAGCGCGGGATTGCCGTTGCGGTCGAGGTACCAGCTCCGGCAGCCGGTCACCCAAATCGTGTCCTTCATAGCCTCGCGTAGCGCGACGTTGAAGCGGTGGGTCGCCTCCTCCTTCGGTGCCACGGCGCGACATTTTCCGTTAAGCACCAAATCGACGAGCTGTAGTATGTAGGCGAGCTGAATCTCGGAGATCAGGACTACCGAGAAATTGCCGATCGGGCTGTTGGGACCGACCAGCATGAAGAAGTTGGGGAAGCCTGGCACCGCCACCGAGCGGTAGGCCTCATTGGCCTGCGCCCAGGCGTCGGCGAGGCGCCGACCACTCTCGCCCACCACATCCATCGGCCGCAGGAAGGCATGTCCGTCGAAGCCGGTCGCCAGCACGAGCACGTCCAGCTCATGCAGGACACCGTCCTTGGTCCGCACGCCACCCGCCTCGATCTGGTCGATGCCGTCGGTCACCAGCGCGACACTGGGTTTCTGCATCGCCGGATAGAACGTGTCCGACATGATCAGCCGCTTGCAGGCGGCGCGATAGTTGGGCGTCAGTCGCCGCCGCAGGTCGGGATCTGCCACGTTCTCCTCAAGGTTGGTGCGGCAGGCATCCTCGATCTTCCGCAGCTCGTCCTGGTCGCCGATTACGGCGCGCGCGAAGGTATCAACAAAGCGCGCCGACCAGAAATCGTAAGATTGCTGCAGCCGCTCCGGGGAGGTGTGGTACATCGCCTTCTCGTCCTCGCTATAGGCGGGGTTGGCGAACGGCAGAACCCACTGCGCGGTGCGCTGAAAGAGTGTCAGATTCAACACGGTATCGGCCAGAGCCGGTACGATCTGGATCGCTGTCGAGCCTGTACCGATGATCCCGATCCGCCTGCCCTCGAGCGGCACGGAATGATCCCAGCGCGCGGAATGGAAGCTGGCACCCTCGAAGTCGCCGAGTCCCGGGATGTCGGGATAGGCCGGGTGATGCAGCACCCCGGTGGCACAGATGACGAAATCCACGACATCGGTGGCACCACCCTTGATCGAGAGATGCCAGCGCCCGTCGCGATACTCCGCGCGTACGATCTCGCTGTTGAAGCGGAAGTGGCTGTCGAGTTCGTACTTCTTCGCCACGCCCTCGAAATAACCTTGGATCTCTGCGCCTGGCGAGAAGCGGTGCGACCAGTCGGCCTTCAGCTCGAAGGAATAGGCATAGACGTGGCTCGGCACGTCGCAGGACAGGCCGGGATAGGTGTTGTCCCGCCAGGTACCGCCCAACCCGCCGGCCTTCTCGTAGATCGCGAAGTCCCGGATGCCGCGCTGCTTGAGCTTGATGGCCGTCAGGATGCCCGACATGCCCGCACCGATGATCGCAAAACGCTTGCTCACGCTTCCGCCTTTCGTTCAGCCTGGGGTCGCATAACCGCCGCTCACGCTCAACACTTGCCCGGAGATATGTCCAGCCATCCCGGGTGAGGCGAAGAACAGCACCGCATTGGCAATATCGGCGGCTCGGCCAACCTTGCCGAGAGGAATCGCCTTTCTGGCTTTCTCCACTTGTTCATCGGAAAAGAAGGCATCACGGCCGACCCACAGACTGTTGGTGCCAATCTCTTCAGCGGCTGTCGGCAAGATCAAGCCTGGAGCCACAACATTGCACCGGATGCCGTGGCGGCCGTATTCCTTTGCAATTGCCTTCATGAAGGTATTTACGCCGGCCTTCGCGGCCCCATAGACCGCTTCGCGAGGCTCGCCAAAGCTGGCATCTGAGCTGACTGAAACAATCGCGCCTGCACCGGCGTCGACGAGCCGAGGCAACGCAGCTTGGGTGCACAAGATCGTCGATACCAGATTGACCTCGATCAGTTGTCGCCAGTGCTTCGTCGACTGTCTGACGAACGCTGACGGGCGGTCCCATCCGACGTTATTGACCAGGACATCGAGGCGTCCGTGTTCGGCCATCGTGCGCTCGATGAGCGCGTTTACGTCCTCTTCCCTTGTCACGTCCGCTGCTTGGAAGCTGATCCGCCCCTTGCCTTGCTTGGCTGCCTCTTTAAGTGTTCGCTGTGCCTGCTCTTCATCGATATCGGCAAAGACGATATTGGCGTCTTCCCGAGCTAAGGCAAACACGATGGCGCGCCCAATGTTGGACGCGCCGCCCGTGACCAGTACGGATTTGCCACCGAGACCGATGTCGACCATTGGCTACTCAGCTGCGATCGCCAGGGGCGTTCCAACCGATGCACCCACCTCTAATGCCTGGAGTCGGGGAAGAACCTCTTTTGCGAAAAGGCGCATGTTCGCTTCAGCAACGTCATGGGGCATCCCGCCAAAGCTGAAAATACCAATGAAGCCGGCGCAATCGGTGAGATGCTGATACTGAAGCATCTGGTCGTAGACTTGCTGTGGCGTCCCGCGTACCTGCAGGTCCGCAAGGAAATTCACAAAGGCATCGACGCCGTGCTTTCGTATGTTCTGCGCTAAAGCGCCGTAGTACTCGTATCCTTTGATGTCGGCGAGACCTTCATTGTGAAACTCATAGTGATCAAGCGCTGAGCGGCTGTAGCCACGAGTGTACTTATCATGCATTGCGTCCGCTGCTGCCGCATCCTCATTACAACAGATGAAGCAAGCGACTATCGGCTTTGGCGGTTCTGCGTTGTTGTGAATTTCCCGATATATTTCGCGATATGCGTTGAGCTCAGCAACCGTTTTATCCCAAGGCTTCTGCGCGATGATCAAAAGGCCGACGCCTAGCCGGGCCATGATACGGGCAGATTCTGGGGATACCGCTGAAGCGTACACGCGTCCCTTGAAGCTGGAGTGAGGAGAGGGTCGGATTGCTGTTCTTGGCTGGCGGTAGAGTTGGCCTGCGCTCTCAATCCAGCCCGTTTCCAACGCATTGAGAATCGCCTCAGAGTATTCCACGAACCGCTGCCGCGACTCACCCATGACGGCACGGAAACCATCAAATTCAATGCGCCCTAGACCGCGTCCGATACCGAGGATCGCCCTGCCATCGGAAACGTGATCGAGTACGGAGACTTCTTCGGCCAGGCGAACTGGATCGTGCCAGGGAAGCACCATGACCATGGATCCAAGTTTAACGCGTTTGGTGCGGCCAGCCATGTAGGTCAAGAATTGTGCAACGTTCGGGCACATTGTGTAGTTGTCAAAGTGATGCTCGGCAGCCCAGACCGAATCGAAGCCAAGAGGTTCAGCGAGATCAGCCATCGCGACTTCGTGGCGGTAGACCTGACGGTCTGTCAGACCCGCCAGGTTCTGAAAGAATGTGCTCATTCCGACATGCATCGTGGCGTTTCCTCAGATGTGGAGCATTAGGTCAACGAAGAAGAGTTTCATCCTCCGCAGCGCCATCGAAGGTTCATTCTGAGAGAGGCGAGAGGACGCTGATTTGATGCTTGACTATTTCTAGCATTAATTAGAATTTGTGCTGTGTGCAATGCTAATCGGGCCGCAGGTGGCAATTGTCTCATATGTGAAGCGCAATCGCCGTAATCCTTCGCCGACGGGAACAGGGTGAATATTTCGACGGCGGTTTGAGTGCCAACCGCCTTGCACTTCTTGATCGGGCGTTTCAGCTACGGCCAGTACAGTGAGGGGTGCGCAGTATGACCTACGATCTGAAGATTGTCGGCGGCAGTATTGTAGATGGCACGGGGCGGGAGCGAATCCGTGGCGATATCGGCGTAAAGGATGGCCGGATTATTGCTATCGGCGAAGCACCTGGCAAAGGTGAACAAACAATCGACGCCGGCGGATTAGTCGTAGCGCCTGGCTTTGTTGACATTCACACCCACTACGATGCCCAGATCATGTGGGACCGGATGCTTAGCATTTCGCCTTGGCATGGCGTTACTACCGTCGTGATGGGGAATTGCGGCTTTGGCGTCGCGCCGACCCGGCCGGATCATCGCAACCTAATTCTCCGAACCTTGGAAAAAGTCGAAGGCATGAGCGTCGACGCGCTGGAGGCTGGGCTCGGGCCAACGTGGCCCTTCGAATCGTTTCCTCAGTACCTCGACGCGATTGAACGCCAAGGCAGTGCGATCAATGTCGGTGTTCTCATCGGCCACACACCGATACGCTTTTACGTTATGGGAGAGGAGGCTGTCGAACGGCCGGCGCGGCCCGACGAAGTAGCGCATATGCGTGAACTCGTTCGAGAGGCGCTTGTCGCCGGGGCAGTCGGATTTGCCACTTCAAAGGCTTCAACCCACGTAGGCTACGGTGGAAAGCCGGTTCCGAGCCGGGCTGCGGAAGTATCGGAGATAATTTCACTAGCCAAAGTATTGGGTGAGGTAGGCAGTGGAATTTTCCAAGCGACTGTTGGTAAAGAGTTGTTCTTGGAGGAATTCGCAGAAATTGCGCGAGCGACAGGTCGTCCTGTCACCTGGACAGCATTGCTGACAGGGCTATCACTCGGAGCAGGCGATCACCGAGAGCAGCTTCGTCGATCTGAGGAATTGGCGGCGGAGGGGTTGCCAATCTTTCCGCAAGTTACGCCTCGCGCGCTCATGTTTGAATACCAGCTCAAGCAACCGTTTCTTTTTGAGCCGATGTCCTTATTCAAGCCAGTTGCTGCGGCAGATCTAGAAGGCAAGCGTCGCATCTATGCCGATCCGAGCTTTCGAAATGCATTCGCGGACGTAATGGAGCGGAGCGCAAGAGCGGCCTTCCGGTCAGCGTTCGCAAAGACGATCATTTCGCAATTCAGCCCCGACCCGAAGTTGGAAGAACGGCTGTTGGTAGAGGTTTCACGAGAACGAAAAGTCAAACCAACTGATTTGCTTCTCGATCTCGCGCTGGCCACAAATCTAGATGCGCGTTTCCGTACGCCTGTAGCAAATCATGACGAAGTCGAAGTTGAAGGATTGTTGAAGAGTGCTTGTACTGTGATCGGCTTGTCGGACGCTGGCGCCCATGCAAGTCAGCTCTGCGATGCCTGCCTGCCGACCTATCTCCTTGGTCATTGGGTGCGTGAAAAAGCGGCATTTTCGCTGGAAGAGGCCGTGCGAATGCTAACCAGTCGTCCGGCTGAAGTATTTGGGCTTTCAGATCGAGGCTTGATTGCTTTGGGCATGCCCGCGGACCTTGTGGTGTTTGATCCGGCGACAGTCGGTAGTGGCAAGGTTCGCCGAGTCTTTGACCTTCCGAGCGGCGCAGACCGTCTTGTTTCCGACGCAGCGGGCATTGAGGCCGTGGTTGTGAATGGCACCTTGGTGAGGCAATTCAATCGAGACCTCTTGAACCACTCGGGATCGGTACTGCCGGGACGTCTATTGCGGCGCGGTCGGGCGGGCGCTTGAAGATTAAAATGATCACTTGCTTAGCTTGTTTCTTGGTTAATTCGAGCAGCGGAACCATTTCAGGTTTCTAATGTAGTCCATTTTCTCTTGACGGTTCCGACTCATCGCCAATAGGGTGCCTCAAAACCAAATAGACATTAGAAAAAATGTCGACACGGGAGGCATTAGATGTTGGCGATCATTCCTTCAAAGCGTCTTGGTATCCGACTCGATGGCTGGATTGCTCTGCCAGTGTCGTCCGTTCTGTAGCGGTCAAACATGCCTTTGATTGCGCGGATTGGCGGATGTTTAGAAGTTCAGCTGAGGCGTTGAAAGGCAAGAAAGTTGGATGACGTTTCGATCCTGGGCGTCGCTACCTTGTCCAAGAAATTCGGCGGCGTGATCGCCGTGCAGGATGTCTCGGTCGAGGTTCCGCGCGGCGGTATCCTGTCGATCATCGGCCCCAACGGCGCCGGCAAGACCTCGCTGCTCAACATGATCTCGGGCTTCTACAAGCCCGATACTGGCCGGGTCGTTCTCGAAGACCAGGACATCACCCAGAAGAAGCCGAGCGACATCGCGGCCCTTGGTATTGCCCGCACCTTCCAGAACATCGCCCTGTTCAGCGGCCTCACCGTTCTCGACAATCTGATGCTCGGCCGCCACGTGCGGATGAAGGCGGGCGTGCTCTCCAGCGTCATCTACTGGGGCATGGCGCAGAAAGAGGACATCGCCCACCGCGAAGCCGTCGAGGAGATCATCGAGTTTCTCAAGCTTCAGGATCTGCGCAAACAGCAGACCGCGGCGCTGTCCTACGGCCTGCGCAAGCGCGTCGAGTTGGGGCGGGCACTGGCGTCGGAACCGAAAGTGCTGCTGCTCGATGAGCCGATGGGCGGCATGAACCAGGACGAGAAAGAGGACATGGCCCGCTACGTTCTGGACGTCAATCAGGAGCGCGGCGTCACCGTCGTTCTGATCGAGCACGACATGGGCGTGGTGATGGACATTTCCGACAAGGTTGTAGTGCTCGACCGCGGCCGGTGTATCGCTACGGGCACGCCCGATGAGGTGCAGCGCCACCCCAAGGTGGTCGAGGCCTATCTCGGCACGTCCAAAGGCGGAGGCCATATATGAGTCTCGTCGACTCCCCTAAGACTGACACGTTGCCCAAGCTTGTAGCGCGTAACGCCGCCGCCAATCCGGGTGGCGCCGGCATGCGCGAGAAGACCCGCGGGGTCTGGCAGACCTACAGCTGGACGGCCTACCGGGACAACGTGCGGGATTTCGCTCTCGGGCTGGCGTCGCTGGGCTTCAAGCGCGGCGACAAGCTGTCGGTGATCGGCGACAACCGCCCACAGCTCTACTTCGCCCAGGTCTCGGCCCAGGCCCTGGGTGGTGTTTCGGTGCCGGTGTACCAGGACTCGATCGCTTCGGAGCTGGTCTATGTGTTGAACCACGCCGAGACCTCTGTGATCGTGGCCGAGGATCAGGAGCAGGTCGACAAGGCACTGTCGCTCAAGGACCAATTGCCCAGATTGCGTTCGATTGTGTTCGACGATCCGCGCGGCATGTGGGCCTACGATGATCTGATCCTGTGCTCGTTCGAGAGCGTGATGGAAGCGGGCAGAGCGTTCGGAAAAGCGAATCCGGATTATTACGCCCAGGAAGTCGCCAAGGGTAAGGCCGACGATACGGCGATGATCGCCTACACATCGGGCACAACCGGCGCGCCCAAGGGCGCCATGCTGAGCCACCGCAACATGATCGCGACGGCCGAGGCCTTCATCGAGGTGAACGAGATCAAGGCGGGTGACGATTGGCTGTCCTACCTGCCTATGGCCTGGGTGGGCGACGCAGCCTTCTCGCTCGGTATGGCGTTGGTCGCGAAGGCCACGGCGAACTGTCCGGAGAATCCAGAGACCGTGCAGCGCGACCTACGCGAGCTTGGCCCAGACGCGGTACTGGCGCCGCCGCGTATCTGGGAGAACATGCTGACCACGATGCAGGTGAAGTCAGGCGACGCCTCGCCGCTCAAGCACCGCACCTTTGAGCATTTTCGTGCATTAGCCGAGCGCTGCGAACTTAAGCGGACTGATGGTAAGCCTTTGACACTTATTGAGCACATGGGCCTCGCCTTGGGTGAGATCTTTGTTTACGGGCCGGTGCGCGATCAGCTCGGCGTGCGCAACGCGCGCTGGTGCTACACCGGCGGCGCGCCGCTCGGACCCGATACCTATCGGTTCTTCCGCTCCTTCGGCATCAACCTGAAGCAGATCTACGGAGCCACCGAGGCCACGGCGATGATAGCCTGCCAGGCCGACGCCGAGGCCAACCCCAATACGGTCGGCCGGCCGATGCCGCGCGTCGAGGTGAAAATCGACGACCGCGGCGAGGTCCTGCTGAAAGGCTCCAATGTCTTCAGCGGCTACTACAAGCAGGAGGACGTGACGCGGGAGACGATGACGCCGGACGGCTGGCTGAAGACCGGCGACGCCGGATTCTTCGACAAGCAGGGCCATCTCGTCATCATCGACCGGGCCAAGGATGTCGGAAAGCTGGCCGACGGCTCGGCCTTCGCGCCACAGTTCATCGAGAACAAGCTGAAGTTCAGCCCCTTCATCCGCGAGGCCGTGGCCTTCGGCGACCAGCGGCCGTTCGTGGCGGCGATGATCGCCATCGACATGCAGACCGTCGGGACCTGGGCC
>Ga0082335_1002720_pt1 | contig 31956 bp, 44 predicted proteins | sample Subgrocontami58m_FD_72375 | JGI IMG/M metagenome (GOLD analysis project Ga0082335, IMG submission 72375) | Subsurface groundwater microbial communities from S. Glens Falls, New York, USA - GMW37 contaminated, 5.8 m (SPADES assembly) (version 2) ...
TGATCACCGAGGGCCTGCGCGGGCGCTACCTGGTGAATCCGCGCGTGTCGGTCACCATAGACGAGTACCGGCCGTTTTTCATCAACGGCCAGATTGAAAAAGGCGGGAGCTACCCGTACCAGCCTGGGCTGACCGTGCGCAAGGCCGTCACTATTGCCGGCGGCTTCAAGGAGCGCGCCTCCCTGAGCAAGATTTTCATCGTGCGCGAAGGCGATCCAACGAATACGCCGAAGAAAGTCGATCTCAATGCCCCGATTCAACCCGGGGACATGATCACGGTGGAAGAGAGTTTTTTCTGACGTCCTGTTAGCGCGCCGCCATCCATTCCAACAATTTCCCCGCCTCCGCGACACCCTGCTTCTGCGCCCGCTCCAGCCAGAATAGCGCGGCGGCCCGGTCCGGCGCGGTTCCCCGGCCTTCGATATACGATCGCGCCAGATTGACCTGGCCGCTGCCCAGGCCCGCCTCGGCGGCGCGCTTGTACCAGGCAAAGGCTTCGCCGGCGTTCGCCGGCACGCCCCGTCCGGTTTCATACAATTGTCCCACGTTGTTTTGCGCGGCGGCGTCGCCGAGCCTGGCCGCGTCCATCAAATAGCCAAACGCGCGCTTGTCGTCGCGCGCGACGAACTCCCCGGTCGAATAGGTCCAGCCAAGCAGACTCAGAGCGCCCGCCCGCCCCTGCGCGGCCGCCCATCCGAGCCAGACAAGGCCGCATTCCACGTTCGGATTCCTGCCCAGGCATTGGCGGCCCTTCATTTCCTGCGCCAGCGGATGGCCTCCTTCCGCGGCGAGATCGAGCATGCGCAGGGCCGCCTCCGATTTCGGATCGCCGCAGGCCGATGCGTGAAACAGCGCCGCGACGTGCCCTTTCTGCGCCGCGCGCCGGTAGTAATCGCAGGCCTTGGTTTCGCCGCGCTCGGCCGCGATGCCCAAGCGGTACAAGCCGCCGAGCGTTGCGCTTGCACGCGCATCGCCGGCATTCGCGCGCCGGTCCAGGCGCCACAGCGTGTCGGACAAACCGGTCCGGTACCGATCGGCCAGCGCCCGGCCGTAATCGAGGCGCACCAGCGCCTCGGCCATTTCGATCTGGGCGACGTAGTCCACCGCCAGATCGGAGAGCGCATTTCTGGCCTCTTCCATCTTCCTGCGCAGTTCGGCCAGCGCGGCTTTGTTGCGTTTTTTCGCCCTGGCCTGCGCCGCCTCGGCGCGGTGCAAATCGACGATCTGTTTTCGCAGCCGGGTGATTTCAACCGCCGCTTTCTTATCGAATTGCAGGTCGAGCGCCGCCATCGGCTCGGCGGCATCTTGTGCCGCGGCGAATACCGGGCAGATTGCCAGCAACAGCGTAGTCAGAATGCCGCTTGCGGTACGCCTGTTAGCTGCCATATGAGACCCCCTCCGACGCGCCCCTCACCCCAACCAGTCGACGACGGTCAGGTCAGGTCGACATCCTGCGTATATCGCGGCTCACCCGGGCGCTGGAGCGCCAAGCCACCGATGAAGCAGAAGCGGAATCCCCCACGCGACAACTTTTGTTGCGCCTCCCATGCGGCGCCAATGACGCCTGCCGGGATGCTCATTTCAATTGACGAAAGAGCCGTTGTTGCTCCAGGAGGCCCGACTCTCGCGCAATCCGTGCGGGCATGGGGCCGCTGAAAATGCGCGCGATGATCTTCCTCGCTTCGTCGTCAGTCATGGAACGCAGACCGGCGGCGCGTTCGCTCGCCAAGTGTGCGCCGGCAATATTCCAGGCGCGGGCCCAGCGCTGCAAATTGTCGAGAATCCGTTGGCTCATGCAGCGATTATAGGCGTTCGATGGAAGCTTGAATATGCAGGCTCCGTAGCGCGAGTAGCCGTAGGAGCGAGCTTTCCCACGAATCACATTGTTCGCGAGCAAGCTCGCATAGCCGCCGGCCCGGCGCCGCGCTTGCGGGTTTTTCTCCCTCGCCCCGCTTGCGGCGATGAGGCTGGACACACGACCGTATCTGCGTACGGTCGTGTGCCTGCCGAATCGGAGCGACTACGGCGCGAGGTGGAGAGACGGCCGGGGTGAGGGGTGAGGTGGAGAGGGTCAAGGTGAGGAGCGGGGACCTCGCACCACTCCCCAATACGCCTTCTGCCTACCCCCGCGACGCAGAGCTGTGGATGATGAGCCACTTCGGCACACAAAAAGTCACCATCCTCTTGCAGAGCCAGTTGCAAAACAGTGATATTGATTGACGCCACATAATTAATGTGGATACAATAAACCTTGTGATCTATGACTGGGACGAAACCAAGCGCGCCGACAATCTCGCCAAGCACGGCATTGATTTTGCGGTTGTCGAAGGGTTCGAGTGGGATACGGCCATCATGGCTGCCGACGCCAGGCGCGATTACCGCGAGCCGCGGTATTCAGCCTTTGGTCTGATCGAAGATCGTCTTTTTAACCTGGTATTCACGCCACAGGCGGGCAAGATTCGTGTCATCAGCCTGCGCCGTGCGAATCGTCGAGAGGTGCGTCAATATGTCGAGCAAACGCAAGATCAAGACACCTGGCGCTGCGGAGGATGCGGCCATCAATGTGGGCATCACGGCCGACCCTGACAATCCGGAGTGGGGGCAGGTGGATTTCGCTCGCGCCGAACCCGCCGCAAAGGTATTGCCCCGCCTCTTTGGAAAGGCGGGCGCCGCCGAAATGCTGAAGCCGAAGAGGGGTCGTCCGATATCCACGAGTCCCAAGGCTCACGTAAACATTCGGCTGGATTCGGATGTCGTCGAGCAGTTCCGCGCCACAGGACGTGGCTGGCAGACGCGCTTGAACGCGGCGCTAAAGGAATGGCTGAAGGCTCATTCCCGAGCTTAGCAATGAGCCAACCCTATGTGGCATTGCCGGCTTTTCGGCTGCGCCCAACCGGTGATGCCCGGCTTCACCTTGTGGCGCGGCATCGTGCCGCGTACCGGCCTGCGCTACAACGCCTCGAAGCCCCGCCTCCTGCCTAAGGCCGCGCCGCAGCGCCGGCGTTGATGCGCGACTAGCCGGCGTGTTCCAACTCGAGAATTCGCTTTGTTACCGCTCGCGGAAAGTCGGCGAACAGGAAATGGCTCCCGTGGTATAGGTAGTCCTCGCCACTTTCATCCATGATACGCACCAAGTCGTCCTTGGCGGCACGCGGATCAGCAATGATCGGGTAGACCTTGCCCGGGATCAGCGATGCCTTGTAATCGGTGTTGTCTACACACAGAGCAAATGGCTTTGTCGGTTGTTTCATTTTTCGTTCAGGTATCTCTTGATCTTCAATTCTCGTTTTCCGATCCCGTGAGCTTCATACCAATGCAGTTCTACCTCGCGCCGGGCACCGTTTGGCAATCGGCCCGGTCAAGCCGCCTTCCGATCACCGCCCTCAAAGGGAATGAACCCCGCCTTAACCGCGTCCAGAATCACCAGTTCCACGACGGACCCGTCCTCAGCATAGCTGACATTAACATTCCAGTCTTGCGACACCTCACGGGCAACCGGCTTGTCACTCAAGCGGATTTCCAGAATATCGTCTTGCGGATAATAAATCGTCTTCATGATCCCGTCCCCCAAGAGAAGTGATGCATCAGTGCTTCCACAGCGCCGGGATGCCAAGCTCGGGCGCGAGCCGCAGCAGCGCCTTTTGCCCCTGCAGCGCCCGGCGCCGCCACCCCGGGCCACGGCCAAGCGCGTCGCGCCATGCCTGGTTGAATGCCCGGGCCTGCCCGCTTTGCGCGAAGTATTCAGCCAGTACGGTGGCCTGCAGGATATCCTTCGCCGCCTTTGCGCGCTCCGCCACCGGGCGCTCACCGTAGACAATGAGCTTGTGCACGGCGTACCGTTCTGGTGCAGGCAGATTCACAACGCAGGCGCCCGCGCGCCCTATCACACAGCCCTGCGTGGTCCCTTGAAGTGAAAATTCCATGAACTTGAGCGGCTCCAAGCCCAGATTCAGATCGGGCAACACAACCCACAATGCCGCCCTGCGTAACCATCCTGCGGCTGTTGCGCGAACAAGGGAAAAGTTGATGGAGTCAGGTCTTGCATTGACGCAAACGGCAGTCATGTCGAGGCAAATGCATCAAGGCAAGACTTGACCCCGCGGATCCAGTTGATACACTGCCCTGCCCCATGAATGCGACCACCCTTGCCCGCGTCACCAAACTCGCCCGCGCCGCCGCCGTGCTGCTGACGCTGGGTCTCTTTACCGTCAGCAGCATTCCGGCCGCGGGCCACGCCTTTCCCGGCATTCTGCACTGGATTGCGCACATCGCCGCCTTCGCCCTCATTGGCTTCGCTTTTGGTCTGGGTTGGCCGTTGCGGCCGGCGCTGCACATGGCGGTCCTCGTCGCCGCCATCGGCGCGATTCATGAAGCCACGCAGATCGTCACCCACAACCACGCGTTTGAAACCGGCGACGTCAGCGTAAACGCCATCGGCGCCCTGCTCGGCATCGTGATTCAACGGGTGGCCGAAGGCATGCGAAGACCAGCTCCTCAATCCTGACAGCGGTCCGGCTTGCGGCGCAGGCCCCGCGTAGAGCGCCGGGATTACCGGCAAGCGCCGTGCACGCCAATATGCAGGTCCGCCGGCAATGCGACAGATCCGCGTCTGCCGGCGTGCGCGAAGTCCACATCCAGGTTGGACGCAGCCCGCGCCCGGCGGCGAACGGGCCTGGTTGAGCCTTACGCGGCGAGACGCATGAGCGAGGCATCCATGCGCACCACAACTGGAGGATGGCCCCGCCCACCTTTCCGCTCGATTGCGGCGGGACGGGATGAAACAAGCGCGCCGACGCTCAGGCGGCCAGTTCCGCAAGCCATTCTGCCGCGCGGACGATGGAAACTTCGCCGCGCTTTTCCTCCTGCCTGAGTTCGCGCACCACCTGGAACGCCTGGGCCTTCGGAAAACGCACCGCCAAGCCTGCCATGAACCGCGAGACCGCAGTGTCCGAATGACTGCACTCGGCCAGAAGGACGGGCACGTTGTTGCGGCAAAGGACCAGGTCCACCTCATTGCCTTCCTTGTCGCGAATGTATTGCAGCGTGACGGCGCGACCTTCGACATCCTGCAGGTAATGAGCGTGCTTCAGCAGCATCGCCGCGCACGCGTTTTCGAAGCGCGCGCCTTCGTCGCCCGCCACCAGGGCGGTATCGAAAAAGTACACCTTGGGCGCCTTGAGCACCGCGCGCGCAAGATTGCGATGGTACGGGCGCACGGTGAAGACGACATAGAGCGCCTCCAGGATATCGAGGTACTTGGCGAGGGTCGTGGGCGACAGCTGCAGGTCGCGCGCAATCGAGGCCAGCGACAGCGGCGAGCCGACCCGCTCGCGCAGCATCTCGACGAACAGGCGCATGGCCCGGACCTCGTGGATGCGGGAGAACTCGACCACGTCCTCCCGAATCAAATCCTCCAGGTATTGCCGGCGCCAACGATCCGCATCCGCCGCATCCTGCGCGAGAAAGGGCTCGGGAAAACCACCACGCTCGAGCAACCGGTCCAGCGCGTCCTCGGGCTTCGCCGCCGAAGCCGTGCACCATTCCCGCACGGAAACCGGATGCAGGCGCAAGCTGAAATAGCGGCCGGCGAGCGATTCGCCGCTCTGGCGAAAGGTATCCATGCGCGCACTGCCGGTAACGAGTATGGCCTGCCCCTCGGCCCGGCCGTCCCAGACGCCCTTGATGGCGGCCTTCCAGCCGCGCATCTTGTGCACTTCGTCCAGAACGACCAGCTTCGCGCGCGGACTCCAAGTCTGGCCTAGAATAATGCGGCTGTCGGCGGGGACATCCCAATTGAGGTATTGTGCCCGCGGGTAATGCGCCATCAGCGCCTTGGCAAGCGTTGTCTTCCCCACTTGGCGCGGGCCGACCAGGAAAACCAGCTTCTTGGCGAGATCCGCCCTTGCGGTCTTGACGAGGTAGCGCTCCATATGGCTATTATGGAGCGTATTGGAAAATAGTCAAGACTCGCTTCCAATTTGCGGTGAACTCAATCCCTTCAACCTTCATGATCAGGCGCCCCTCCCGTGCCCTTGCGCAGGAACAGGAAATCCGCCCGTACTGCCTGGCCGCGGCGGTCGTAGGACGCGTTGTAAAACCCCTTGAGCAGTCAGTGCAGCGAGCGACCACACGATGAACGCCGAGTCCACGCGGATTATTGGAGGGTGGCCAAAAACTTTCCTGGGTCCTCGGACAGGAGAGGAAAATTATCCGGGGTCAGGATAACCGGGCTTGCCTCGGGAAAGTGCTTCAAGAACGCCCCAATCCCTTTGGCGGATTTTTTTCTGCCGGATTTGACTTCGAGCGCGTAGAGCCGCCCCTGATAACGGTACACGAAATCGACCTCGGCGTTCTTCTCGCGCCAGTAAAAAAGTTCTCCCGGCAGTTGCAGCAACTGGGCTCCCACCGCCAGCTCAAACACGCGTCCCCGCTGCTCCGGGTCGGCCAGCGCTTTTGGCCCGGCGGTCATGGTGCATAGGGCAGGACAGGCGGTGAGGATTTTGGGGCTGGAGGTGCGTGTCAGCCAGCCCTTTGCGGAATATTTTTCCAGTGAATAAATCAGAAACGCGCCACCATAGAGCTCGAGGTAATACTTGATCAAATCGGTATTGCCCTTGTCCTGCAACTGGCCAAGCAGCTTGGTGTAGCTTATTTCCTGAGCCGGATAACGGCAGAGGATTTCAAAAGCCTGCCGGAACAGGGCCGGATTGGCCACCTTGCGGTTCAGGAGAATATCCTTGCCGATGACCGCCTCCACGATCGCATCTTTCAAATAGGCGTACCAGCGGTCATATTCGTCCTCATACGCCACCGAACCCGGATAGCCCCCATACAAAAGATAGCGCTCGAGATCATAGCCAAACGCTGCTTTCAGCTCGGCAAAAGTCCAATGGTAAATCCGGGTCAACTCGAAACGACCGGCGAGGCTCTCGGTCAGTCCGGTCTGGATCTGCAGTGAACTGGAACCGAGCACCACCACCCGCAATCGGCGCGGATGCATGTCCCACATAGACTTGAGGGCCTCGGACCAGTTGGGAATCTTCTGCACCTCATCGATGACCAACAGCGCACCATCCCCCAGCAACACAGCCTTCTGCCATTGCTCCAGCAGCCAAGCGCGGTCGGTCACCAGCAAGTCATCGGCATTGGCATAGTGGTAATTGCCTGAAGTGCGGGCGAGAAGCTGGCGCATGCCGGTGGTCTTGCCCACCTGACGGGGGCCAACCAAGACCTGGATCAGCGGTGGTTCGCCACGAAGACGCGCTTCAAGCTGCGCCACAAAGGCGCGTTCGTAGGGGAATGACATGGAACGAGTATAATTTTATTTAAAATGCTTGTCTAGTAATAATACTAGATGCAATTAGTAAAAATATCATGGGCGCCCGCCCCCCGCGGCTCGGCGAGCAAACGCGCCGCCTGCGGCAGACGCTCCAGCACCTGATTCTTGCCCAGGTTGCTCAAGTAGAGCGCTACACCGCGCGGCGGGCGCGGGCCGGCCACGCTCACGCCGGCACTAGCGGGTTTATTGAGGTCAGGACTTACTGTGCAGCCCAAGAGCCGTTGCTTCAGCTTCAATCGCTGCGACCGCGCGAAAAAGCATTTCCGCAGACTCACGGGCCGACAACAGGGCTTGCAAAAACAGCAGGGTATCTGCCATGTACTCATGAACCAGCAGGTTTCTCAGCTTTCGGGCACCGATGAAGACTTCGGCGCTTTCGGCGTGCTCCGGCAGGTAACGCAGGCTCATAGCCGAATCCCTGTACGTTTGGCGATTTCGAAAACGGGAGCAGGCGGGGTACCGGCGTCCATGAGAAGGACATCGATTTTGCGTTCTCCCAGCGCCAGGATCAGTGCGCCAGTGCCGGTGTGGGCCCCGCGCTGGGCGCCGCGATCACCGGCAACCTGCGCCACACGCGCCAGAACATCTGGCTCGGCTTCAACTGCCGGATGGTATGGAAGTACAGCAGCCACCGCCCGCCCATCGACAAACTCACGAAGACGCCCTATCCATGCGGCTTTCCAGCCAGCCATGCGAGCGCAAACGCGGCTTCTGCAGTTTCGCAGCGGCGGCAGACCAGCCGAAATTTCCGGTCAACCGTGCGCGATGCTGGCGCTGACCGTGAGATCGCCGTTCCCTGCCAGAAGGCCCGCCACGCTGATGTCTTCGTCCAGGTCGTCCCAGTGAATGCCAGCACCGGACTTGCTTATGCGCAACTTCTCCCGCTGCTGCGGCGTAGCATCGGCAAATCTTGGAAACCAGGCCAGGGGAATGGAAATTACGCGGCCGTCCTGCAGGTCAACGACCATGTCCGTAGCGGTAAAGCTAACCGCCTTGGCGACACTACTGACCGAAGTATTCATCCCACTTCTCCCGAATTTCCGTCTCACGCGCACGGACAACCGCCAGAATTGCCAATAGTTCCTTGCTCTTCAACCCGACGCTTGACGCTAACCTGATCTGAGGATCGAGCCACACCTTGGCCTCCCCATCGGCATTCTCAGCGTGAATTCCGGCATTTGTGCAAGTAAAGCAACCCCCGGCCGAATACGTTCAAAGCCGCAGCGTCTTCTTGATGTCTTTGGTAAGCAGGTACAGGTGGTATTGGTCCACCGATGAAGCTTCGAAGCCGAAGCGCTCATAGAATTGCCTGGCATCTTCGTCGATAGCATGCACGAGCAATACCCTGCTGGCGACGATTTCCTGGGCACTGAGAAAACGCACGAACGCATCTTTGAGGAGCGCCTTGCCCAACCCCCGTCCAGCTTCGGAGCGATCCACCGCCAGTCGCGCAAGCAAAGTCGCAGGCACCACCGGGTAACTGCCTGTACCCTTGGTGATTCTTCCCGCAGCGCCGCTCGCCTCGATGGAAGCCGAGGTCAGGCTATAGTACCCGACGACGCGGATACCACGGAGCGCCACATAGCTTCGCGCCGTGTTTGCGCGCTGAGCGTGCAGCGCATGCTTTTGCAGAAAAACGTCGAGCGCCGGCTTGCGACAATCGAACAGCGACGTATCATGCGCCTCATCGAGGGGATCCGGTCCCGATAGAGGCGGCAGGGTCACTTGTCGAGGACGCCTGGTCCGGAAAACAGTTTACGCAACCTGGGAACTATCCGGGGCGGGGCGTCCAGTGCTTTGCACAGCGCCTTCATCTGGGCCGCGGAGACGGTAAACCGGTTCTGCTGCGCAAGCAGCGATTCGGCTTTCTCTCGCGCCGACGCAAGAACGAATTCACTCAGCGACTTGCTCTCGAGCTCGGCCGCGCGCTTGAAGAATGCCTTTTCTCCCGGCGCGAGCCGGATGCCCAGCCGATCTTCTTTGACTGCCGATTCCATGGTGATTTCCCCGCTGCACACTGTGACAATGTTAGCACATTGTACTCACGCCAGCCGGCGCGTCAATACCCACCCTCCGGCTCCGGCTCGGGCCGGCGAACATACGCGCCATCCGCGGTAGGAGCTTCAGCCCCTGCTTCGCGCCCATGTTGCCCCAGTAGAGCGCCACCACCACATCAGGCGCAAGCGCGAGTTCGACCTCCAACGAATACATCGAGGCCCGGTCAAACCGCCTTCCGGTCGCCGCCCTCAAAGGGGATGAACCCCGCCTTCACCGCGTCCAGAATCACCAGTTCCACAACCGTACCATTCTCGGCGTAGCTGACGTTCACATTCCAGGCCGGGTACCGCGCGAGCCGCGCGCCCGGGTCAGGTGCTCCCCCAGCGTGCGCAGAGCCAGACCCCTAATACGCCCCCGGCCCCGCAAACCCCCGCACCACCGTCAGCGCCACGATCTTCATATCCAGCGCGAGCGACCAGTTGCGGATGTAGTGCATGTCGTGCTCCACGCGCATTTGCATTTTTTCCACCGTGTCGGTCTCGCCGCGCCAGCCGTTCACCTGCGCCCAGCCAGTGATGCCCGGCTTCACCTTGTGGCGCAGCATGTAACCGGGCACCAGCTTGCGGTACTGCTCGTTGTGCGCGACCGCGTGCGGGCGCGGGCCGACCACCGACATATGCCCCTGCAACACGTTGAAGAACTGCGGCAGCTCGTCCAGCGACGTTCTGCGCAAAAAGGCGCCGAAGCGCGTCACGCGCGGTTACGCGGGGAGGGGATGCGCCGCGTCCCGTCGGCCGGTGTCGGGCCCGCGGATGCGAGCCCCGGATGCCTGGCGTCCGCTTACCGCCGCGGCGCAGGGCTATGAATGATGAGCCACTTCGGCACGCGAAAGGTCACGATCCTGTTGTAAAGCAGGTTGTAGAGCAGGGCGAAGCCAAAGAAGCAAAAGGCGAGCACGACGGTGTCGTCCCAGAACAGCGCGGCCGGGATGATCGCGCACAGCGACAGCAGCCAAAGATGCGGCGAGGTCAGCCAGTTGCGGATAAGCATGTCGCCTGGATCCTTCGAGCCGACTTTCCATCTCACTACCCGCTTGTACACCAGCATGTGAAAATGCAGTCCGTCCGGTTGACCGGGGGAGTCGCCGCGAACGATCTTTTTTCGATAAATGGAATAGAAGGTTTCCCATACCGGATAGGCGACCAACATCAACGGAAACCAGGGCGATACTTTGGGCTGCCCATGCACGAGCAACACCGCCAATTCGGCGATAATGAAACCGATGAAATACGCGCCGCCGTCCCCCAAAAAAATCCTTCCGAGCGGGAAGTTCCAAACGAGAAAGCCAAGAATAGCGCTGCCGAGTATAAGACAGCAGTCGAGAATGAAGGTGTCCCCCACCAGGAAGGAGACATAGGCCATGGCGCCCAGGATAAACACCGCAAGAACCCCAGAAAGCCCGTTATACCCATCGACGATATTGACTGCGTTGGCGATGCCCGCCACGGCGATCAGTGCAAACAGGAACGACCCGATCCCAAACTGAAGCAAATAATCCAGCCCGGCCACCCCTACCCGGTCCGGGATGCCATCGAGCGCAAAATATGCGACGCCTGCGGCCAGCATCGTCGCGGCAAGCCTCATTCTCACGCTAACGCTTTTGCTGATGTCTTCCGCGAACCCACCCGCGAACGCGATTAGAGAACACGCAAGCAAGAGCATTGCCCGGCTGTACCCGCTCACGCCGGTTTGCCATCCGTACCCTCGCGTCTGGGAATCCCAAACGAGCATTGCGGCGAACGCAATGAATATGCCCAGCCCTCCAATCCGCGAAACCGAATGAACATGGAATTTCTGCGGGCCCGATGCCGAATCCTGCGTCAGTCTATCGTGCGTCCAGGCAAATCTGACCAGCAGGAACGTCGCCAGATTCGCAACGGCGAACGAGGCAAGCATCAGCGTGCCGATAATTTCGCGCTTCATGGATAGTCCGTGTTTCGTGCGAGCATCGTTGCTCCAAGCCTTATTCTTACGCTGACATACCTGGTGATATCTTCCGCGAACCCTCCCGCGAATGCAATCAGGGAACAACCAAGCAAGAACATTACGCGGCTGTCAACACGCAGGGCACTGCCGGAGCCTTGATCTGCGGGAATCAGCGTGTCGAGAATGACTATTCCGGCGATCGCGATAAGTACACCTATCACTCCAACCCGCGAAACCGGGTGAACATGAAATTTCTGCGGACCCGGTGCACGATCCCCGGTCAGTCCCTCGCGCCGCCACGAGAATTGAACCAGAAGGAAGGAAGGCAGAACTGAAATGACGAAGGCGGCGAGCATCAACATGCTAGGCGATTCTCGTGCGTTGGTTTGTGAAGCGGCCGCATGGGTATTGTTGTGTCACAAAGACCAATAATATCCGCAGGACCTGTCAGAGGTATGTCGTCGGGATGCCGTTCAATGCCCGCGCCTCCAGGTCACTATCGGCGTATAGCAACCCGGTCGGGTGGGTGTCAAAAAGTACATCGCTTTCGCCATGCATCGTCTCAACCATTGCCCCAGAAAGTGCCTCTACTTCAAAACACCCCGTGAGGTCTTTATTCAACAAGATACACTCGTGTCATGTCGCTGTTGCACTTCAGACTCAAATCCCCCGCTACAGCTACAATGTCAAATCTTATCTCTCTTTTCTTTCGCAATCGGTACATAATATTACCCGCCTTTCAGACAACAACAACATTCGCGCCGCAATGCCGAAACTATCAGTTCTTATGGCCATTTACCAGGGTGACAGACCAGACTGGCTGGAAGAATGTCTGCAGAGTCTTGAGTCGCAAACTCGTCCCGCAGACCAAATTATCGTTGTGCATGACGGCCCGGTTTCACAAGAGCTTATGGACGTACTGGAACGGTTTCGAACCCGACTTGCGCTCGAATCCATAGCTCTCCCTAGAAACGTCGGTTTGGGGGCTGCCTTGCGCACCGGCCTAGAGCACTGCAGCCATGAACTCGTTGCGCGAATGGACGCCGACGATATCTGCGTGCCCCATCGATTTGAAAAACAATTGTCGTACTTTGAGGAAAATCCGGACATAGATATTGTGGGGGCTTGGATCGGCGAATTTGACCCGGCATCAGCACAAAGAATTTATGCCTTACGCAGAGTTCCAGAATTGCACGCTGAAATAGTCAGATTTGCGCATAGGCGTAACCCGTTTAACCATATGACCGTGATGTTCAAGAGAACCGCGATTGAACGGGCCGGAAGCTACCGCGCAGTACGCGGCCTTGAAGACTACGACCTTTGGGCCCGCCTACTTCGCTCCAGTGCAAAAGCCGCGAATATCGCCGAACCGCTTGTATGGGCGCGCGCCGGTGACTCGCTCGCCACACGGAGAGGCGGCCTCGGTTACCTTTTTAGAGAATATATGTTGATTCACAGTTTCTACGCTTCTGGCTTTATAGGTAAGTCCGACCTAGTAATCACCCTGACATCGCGAACGTTTGTAAGGCTCGTCCCTGCGCCACTGCGCACCATCGCATACCGCGGCATTCGCCTTTTTGGAAGCTTCCCCCGTTAAGTTTTTCTCCTGCCTACCTGGGCATTCCATTACCTACGCGCTGACATTTCCTGCGCGAACATTTCGAAACCATCGCGAAGTACTCGAGATTCCCTCCTCCAACGCGATCACGGGCTCAAACCCGAGCTTCACTTTCGCGAGCTCAAAAGAAGCAACATTTTTTTGTACCTCGCCTACTCGAGAACCTGAACGTATCACCGGGTAGTCTCGTTTTCCCGCAATCCGCAAGATCACCTGGATGAGTTCGTTGACGCTGGTCTCTATCCCGGAGGCCAGATGGAACAACGACCCTGGAGCCACATCCTGCTCAAGCGCAAGCAAAATCCCATTGCACAAGTCGGTGACATAGAGAAAATCGCGTGTGGCAGATCCATCGCCGTAAACTTCAATGGGCTTGTCCTCTTCAACGGCGCGAATAAAATTTACGACCGCCGAGCGCTTATGTTCGCTATACGGACCATACACATTCGCAAATCTCAACGCGATCGTATGAAGTCCACTCGATTTTGCGAATGCATGACAATAGGCTTCCCCGGCAACTTTGCTTGCTCCATATGGCGAAACCGGTTTCGGGACGGCTTCTTCGTGAACGGGGCCGATATGCTCTCCGATTGCGGCCCCGCCGGTTGAAGCGAATACTAATCGGTTGACCTGCGCAGCAACGCATGCTCGAAGCACGGTGAGCGTCCCAGCGACATTGACTTCAAAGCTGCGCAGCGGATCCATAACTGAATCGACAACGGAGCCAATCGCCGCCAAATGAATGACCTTCGATACCCCGGCCACGGCTCGCTTGACCGCCTCGAAGTCTCTGACGTCACCGTTTATGAACTCCACGGATGAGGTCAGCACCGGTGACCATTTCCCACCAACCAGATTATCGAGAACTCGGACCCTCGCACCGTGTGCGACAAGTGTCATCACCAAATTGGTCCCTATGAAACCGCAGCCACCCGTTACCAGGAGAACCTCGTCGCTCGCCACGAATCTATCCATTCATCGGTCTGTATCACTTGATCGCTCGCTGTGCCCGGATTCGCCCTGTACCGCCTCGATGCTTCGCGCCTCGTTCCAGTACGAAACGCAGGGGATTTTGGACCGGTCACAACGATTCGCATATCGCCTCGATATATCAACCACCTCGTCCAACAGCCCCTGATCAAGCCTTATGCCCTCAAGCCCCAGCGATCGCAAAGAATCGTTAGACACCACCAAATCATTCTTCTCGGCCTCGGCGCGAGGGTTTGGCACGAACTGGATTTGAGCCGCAGTCACTTTAGAAACGAGCTTCGCCAGATCAAGCACATTCTGGACTTCGGCCGTCTGATTGAATATCCGGACCCTTTCCCCGATTTGCGGCGGATTTTCTATCGCAAACTGAATGCAGCGTACTGTGTCTTGAATATGAATAAACGCGCGCGTTTGCCCGCCTGTTCCGTATACAGTAAGCGGATACCCTATCGCGGCTTGCATCAAGAATCGATTCAGTACGGTTCCAAAATCCCCATCGTAGTCGAAGCGATTGATCAGCCGGTCGTCGAAAAGCGTCTCACGCGTCTGCGTTCCCCAAACGATTCCCTGGTGCAGGTCTGTAATCCTGACCTGGTCATTCTTATTGTAAAAATATAGGAGTAACTGGTCCTGCGCTTTAGTAAGGTGATATATGCTGCCCGGATGTGCGGGGTACAGAATCTCACGCTCAGTAATATGCCCGCTCTCAGAACGCACCATTATTTTCAGGTAGCCTTCGGGAATCATCGCCCCCAAGTCCCCGTAGCCATACACCCCCATAGTTCCGAGGTGAATAACATGTGCATCGAGCTTTGCCTCTATGAGTGCCGCCAGCACATTATTTGTCGCATTCAGGTTATTATCGACCGTATAGCGCTTGTGCCATGCGCTCTTCATCGAATACGGAGCTGACCTCTGTTCTGCAAAATGCACGATAGCGTCTGGCCGAAACTCAATAAGAACGTCGCGAAGAGCAACATAATTCTTTGAAATATCGATTCGATCTAACAGCATTTCCCGACCCGCAATTTCGCGCCAGACCCGGAGCCGCTCGCCGATCGGGCGAATCGGGGTCAGTGATTCGCACTCGAGTTCTACATCTATCTTTCGCCGCGACAGGTTGTCCACTATGCGGACCTCATAGCCCAAGCCAGATAGGTGCAGGGCGGTAGGCCATCCGCAGAAACCGTCACCACCTAGGACGAGAATCCTCCCAATTGACGTCTTTATTGATTTAATCATAGCTCATTCTATGCGCCGGTTAGACTGACACTGCTTGCGATACTAGCAGCGATTCACTGGCGTCGCGACAAATTCGAACGGACGACCTGTGTGCCGCAGCGCCGACCGTCATTTTGCCAAAAGACTCCGCAGCGCCAGTAATGGATGCGACGCAATTTTTGCAAGCAGCCCCGCCCGTCGATAAATCGCAGGCGTCGAATCCATCCAAAAACCCCGGCGGGAGAAATCTACCTCTATTCCCTCCCGTTCAAAAAGCGGCTCGACGAATCGACTCCAACGTCCTTTCACGATTCCGGTGTGTTGATAATATATCGGAGGTCGCGCGGTATCCCTACGAACGGTCAGATACAAATCAGCGCCACGCGCGGCGCGAATAGACCCAAATATCTCGAACATCCATCCGTTTTCCCAGGGAAGGAGAATCGACTGAAGGGCGTCCTTGCGCCAAAGTCCTGCTTGCGTTGAAACTCTATAGCGCGCCTTGGGGGAGATAGTCCACAACCTTGAGTCGTGGCGAAATGGCTCAAACGGGGGATGACTGCCAAAGTGCGTGAGACCAATGTGTTTTATATCCGGGCGACTCCGCATTAGGTCTGCAAGAGATTGAATAAGCTCAGCATCAACTGGCTGTTCAATGAAGTAGTCCTCCTGCAAATACAGCACAAGCTCAGTCTCGACCTGTCTCAATGCCTCCGCGAGACACTCGCTCCAAGTCAGTCTTCGGTCATACTTAGACTGCGCCCGAGCGCACCTGACACTCAGCTTGTCAAACGTCCGCGATTGGTTCTCCGTATTTAGAAGGATCGGTGCGTCTAGGCCCTTCCAGTAACGTTCCAACAGCGTAAAGAACGGAACCCAACAGTCTTCAAAACCATCCGAAGAGTTCACGAGCAATGTGTATGAGCGCGCTCTACCCATTGGGTCGAATCGTCACGATTCCAGAAGGGACAATGCGTGCCTCCACACCACAAGCAGCCTGCAGCCAGTAATCAGTTCATGCTTCGGGCCAGAACCGCTTGGGCGCGAAGCGCGCTACGAAATACAATCCAGAGAACAGATTCGCACACGCGCAAGAAACCCGTCGATAAAGACGACCCTCGCCCTGACCCCAGCCAAACATGCGCTTCAGGATACCGCTCGCGCAGGTAGTCGCGTTCTTTTCTTGCCAATTCACGCAATACCGGTTTGATCTCACTTGTAATCGATTCACGCCGACGCAGCAATGACCCCATTACAAGTCTCGGGCAGAACGACACGTGTTTTGCGGTTCCAAATAGGCGAACATACGCCTCTACATCCACAAGCCAACGAAGAGCCATATCGAATTTCGGATACAGAGAGCGACGGACCACCAACGTCGAAGTCGGCCCGATCACGTTCCGCCGAAACAAGTAGCTCGGCGCGCGTGTGATAACAAAATTGCGAAACCAATTAGGCAGGTGTCGCCGAACTCGCGAAAGCTTGTCATTGACGAGCACGCAATCAAGCACAAGAACATCAACCGTTGAATCTCGGCGCAATTTCCCCACGATCGAATCTACGAACCTCTCACTAAGCGGAATTTCGTCGTGGTGAAGCAACAGGCAGTATTGACCGCTAGCCGCATCGATGAGTGCGTTCCAATTCGCCGGGGCACCTAGCGCAGGCGAATTCTTCCTATAAGTAACTGCGAGGCCGGTCTGCGCAATCCACGAGGTTACCGTATCCAGAACTTCACTTCCGTCGGAATCATCGAAAACGATGATCTCATAGGCGATCGCCGCTCCTGAACGCAGTCGTTCCAATATTCTTTGAACGCCTTCTGCGTAACGAAAGGCCGGAATAAGAATGCTTAAGGTAACGGAATTGGCCGTCTTCGGATCCGAATTTCCATCCACCGCTGCCCCTGCGCGCAGCCTAGACACTCTCGCGGTCTTTCTGATAGGAGAATACGAGGAGCCCAAAGAAGATCGTGCTAACAAATGAGCCAATAAACGTGCCGTAAAAGGTGTCGATCAAAGCATAGCCCGCGATCGAAGCCGCGACCATCGAAGCGCGATCTACGGAACGGTTAGGTGTCTGATAGAACCGCTTGAGACGGCGCACGAACACCCTTAAGAAAATTAAGAAATACAGTATCGCCGGCACAACGCCGAAATGTAACGCATACTGCAGGTATGACGATTCAGCCATGCCGTACTCGCTTATGGTGTCTTCGCTAATACCCAATATCTCTCCTTTATAGAATCCGTGATTCCCCAGCAGCGGGTGTTCAGCGATTCCATCCAAGGCGTTACTCCAAGCAAATGCACGGTAGTAGTTCGCGGTACTCTCCTCAAAATACGGGATAGATGCGACGGTACCCAAAAACACCGCTGTGATGAGTACTGCAGACAAAAGCAGCATTCGATAGACCCCGACGCGACGATATATCGCGAGCCACACAATTCCAAGCACCAAAAGACTCAGCACTCCGCGCAATGACCCATTTGCGACGATATTTGCTACGCCCGCCGCAAACAGGAACCTGTTCCGCACTATTACCGCTAAAGACACGGCAATGAGAGAGATATTTATGCTTAGAAACGGGCTACCCAAAAGCCCCCCCAATCGAAGGAATACATCGTCATCTCGGAGCGCGACCTCGCGTCCCTGGGGATCCGCTCCCGTGAGAATCGTCCATACGTTATAAGCAATATCCCCTGCAAGCAACGCAAACAGCGGATATGACATACCACCAAGAAAGTGGGCATTCGCCCTAAACAAAATTGTGAAAAGCAGCATTCCGTCTATCGCGACGAGCTGCAGCAGCTCATACGGCGAGTAGTCATTGTAAAGTAGGGCAACACTCAAGAGCCATAGCATTTTGACAACCACCATCACCGCTACGGGAATGTCGACATTTCCTATGGAAAATCGACTCCGGACCAGTGCAAAAAGGATAATGAAGCTAATGCCGGCTGCATAGTTAAAAAGCGCTAGAGCCACCAAGAAACCGAAGGCTCTCCCGTCTTCGACATCCCGGGTTTTCCCACCACTTCCGGTTTTCACTATGGTGTTCATTGATGATGAATCCGCCATCTCTACGACGTGTGCCGCCCACACATGTCGTATTGCTTAGCCAAATTGCTTTGGGGCGATGTATGACAGCAGCTTTTTAAGCTGCCTCCTAATGCCAGGCGTCAGATACCCGGTTAGGGCACGCCTTGTTACCAACTCTTTCGACACGGAATAGATGTAGTTATCGTGATAGTAGCGCACCGTTATGTCTCTTAGCCGCTGACAATCCGCGTAGTCATGCAGCGCCCCAATAGGATCCTGCCAGTGCCACGAATCATAGAGATTTGCTGGCGAGGCCCAGCGACGAAACTCGTTCCCAAATCTAGCCCAAAGCATGGGGGCGATTACCAGGGATTTCCGCCCACCTGTCTTAACCGGAAAGTACGCAAAGCTGGAGTTGGACAAGATCAAATTCTCGGCTTGGTAGAGCGCCACGTAACACTCGGCGATTCCCCCGTCTAGAACTGGCAACTCCGGGAGCAACGCCTTAGCGTATCGCCTGTCGTCCGTCACAACCAGGAAATTGTCAATCCCACGCAAATCCCGCATGTTGCGCATAGCGTTTTTCCAATAGGACTTGGGCAGTATCAGATTCTTGTGCCGTTTGTACTCGCCTCCTCTGAGATTGAGCACGCAGCATCCTTCTGGAATGAGCTGTTTCCCGGAAAACTCTTCTTTGAGCCTAACGAACTGTTGTGGCAACGCAGCGTTGCCAAAGAAATATTTCTCGCTTTGGAATAGGCCTTCGAGTTTTGTGAAAGGCTTCAGATTAAGAACAGAACTATCATAATCGGTAGCAAAGTATTTCAAGTTGTGATCGAAATACATTTTCTCTCGAAAAATCGAGATTTGCGGGGTGGACCCCAACGAGACTGACCTTAGGTATTCTTGCAACTCCACGCTATCGCCATGCTCCAAATCGAGAAATGTCCTCCCATTAAATTTCGACCAATTTTGAACGAAATAAGGATACCCAAGCTTTCTGGCAATTGACCGCCCGGCCGCATATACCCACAACTGGTTCCCCAGCCCCTGGCCGTCTAAGAATTCAATAACAATCATTGCGCCTTCGCGAGCCTAGCCTTGACTCTCTGCCCTCAAAAAGCCACGGTGCTTGCGAATTACCACTAGCAGTAATGCGAATAGGACACCCTCCGTCACGAGGACGGCCAACGCCGCACCGATCGCCTCTTTCACGACTATCAGAGGAACCACTACGATCAAACCGACGCAGCCCGCAATAATGATTATGCCGTAATACCTTTTAGTCTCTTCGGCCGGAATAATGATTTGGTGAATGAAGAACGAAGAGAGCGTTGTCAGAAGCGGCAATGGTGACAGCCACTCCAACACCTGCTTGGCAGCACCGAATTGATCCCCTCCCAGCAAGGCAATAATTGGCCCGGCCAAGATGAACAGACACATGCTCATTAAGCCTGATACGACCATGACAATCTTGCCGGTTAACCAAAGCAGCCTTGACGCTTGAGCGTGGCTGTGCGCAAATAGATGGCTCATTCTTGGAAACAAAGCATGCGTGAGAGGATGAATTAAGGTCGTCGCCGCTCCCCGTGCGCGATCGGCAAGATTATAATATCCAAGTGCCAAGGGTCCAATGAGCAATCCTAGAAGCGTCGGAGCAAGAGCGCCATATAGATTGGTGCACATCGTACTAGCAAATAATCCCGCGCCGTCCTTGAGTTCTGCGCGCATGGAGCGCCAGCGTGGTTTAGCCCATGAGATTCCAATGACCGTCCCTATCCACAATACGGCAAGCACGCCAGCCATTACGCTAGTAGCTGCATTGATCCCCATTACAACATAAGCGTCCCCAGGGTCATTAACAAATATGAGAATAAGGAGAACACTTGGCAGTTTCGTCGCGAGTTGAATAACCGCGAGGTCTCTTATCCGCTCCATTCCGTTAAAGAACCAAGCCGATTGCATTACGTTTCCAATTACTAGGCCTGTTCCGTAGACGTACAACAGACGATCTTTGGAAAAAAATGGACTAAAAACTACGAGGCCGCCCAAAATCACAATGACCAGCGCGCACAATATCCATTGTGCGCTCCATGTCACCATAAAAATATCTGTCAGGTTAGAGTGCTCGGCGCGACTTACCGAAACCTTCCTAGTCGCACTAAGGTTAAATCCCCAATTCGTAACCGCTATTAGGTAGCTGATCACCAATAACACGAACGCCAATCTCCCCCATTGCTCAACGCCGATAACGCGCGTCACATAGGGGATGGTAATCATGCCTAGGAAGTAGTTCGACCCTTGCAGTATACTTAGTGCGGCGATATTTTGAAATAGACGAGGTGGTCTCACGTGACCTGCCCCGGGATCTTTGGACCATTCATGACTGGAGAACGACTACCGCGCTGTTCGACCACGGTATGTCCTGAATTTGTTGAGTATCTTGTGCTGCCCGGCTTGGGACAATACGAGATTGTACTGAAATAGCGTGCGCGGTTCCCGCACGTACGTTAGCGGGCGTTGTTGAACAATGAACAGCGACTAGAATTGCCAACTTTTCCCGGCAATTCGAATATATTATCCGAAACACGATTGACAATTTTTCAATTCAGACTCGCGCTCTGAGCACATTGGCGAGCATTATAGATTTGCCCAATAGGAAAAATGGCCGGCTCCAAAACAGTAGAGCCCCCAAATGGCTCGCCCATTCGAATGGGAAAACCGTCATTAGAATCCATTTCTGAGTTTCGCCATCAGACGAATACATTTCTTATGGATGCGCCAGCCAAGGAAGCGCTGATCTTCTGGAATTTCGCGATGATTGAGACTGTCAGTCGAAGTCCAAAGAAAGCCGTTTGTGAATTCTGTAATCGTCCGAAGTATCCTGTCGGGATGTTTCGCAATTTGCTTCTCGTCCTTAAGATAAATGGCAACATAGTCATTCCAAATTCGGATCTGATTACTAGTGTATGACTCCAGTAATGCCGGGTTGTACCCATTCAATCGCGACCACTTCACCAGCGCCATACCGCTGTCCGGATAGAATCGCCAACAGTCCACCGGATACCTGTGATATCGTCCATTGGACGGGGCATTCAGATAAAAGAGCCCGTCCGGTCTGAGCACCCGCATGATTTCGAGGAACAGCACCCAAAACATCTCGGAATGTTCAAAGCACGATGAACTCACTACAACGTCGACTGCACTATTGTCAAACGGAAGCTTGTATGGATCTGAAAAAACGATATCGACACCTTTGCCATCAATGAAATCTACACCGGTATATTTGGCTTCCGGCGGACAGAGAGTTCTAAGTGAGCCAGTTACATCCTGGGCTCCAATGTCTACCACTGATACAGCCCCAAGTCGAGCAACGTATGTGTCAAAGAATCGTCTGCCGTTCAGTATGGCGCTGTCATGCATGAAGCTCTCCCGAGTAGGACACTGATCTTTTCAAAGCATGCGATCGATGGCACGCATCACCGCAAAGTTAACGCGTTCTGTAATCCGTTTGACAAATGTTGAGTTAGCACTATTAACGGTCTGAAACCGACTGACAGGGTGGTAGATTGTCATCAAATCTGACTCTTCGACTGTAGAGGTCCAGATAGCATGCAGCGCTCTCTCTACCATGTGAGCTTCGCCGGCCATTTGATGATGAGAAATGAAAGTAATCAAATTTCGATAAAAATTTCTGGTTCGCAACAATATGTTTTCTCTTCGCACGACGTAGTTAGCCCCTGGCGCGAAGCGAAGGTATCTGGGAATCGCGGCGTCTTTAAAGATAAAATGATAGAAGTCATCGAAACTGCCGAAGTATCGAAGCGGATGGTGACGCGCATACCAGCTGTTATTGATCTCCATATAACCATTGTCCGAGCTAAGCATTGCCCTTGGAAAGACATTGCGCAAAGTACTTGGCTCCTCGATTGGCGTGAAAAGGTTCCTCGCGATAAGGGTTTGAAATCGCTCGCGGCTTACGTGTCGGGGAAAAACGTTGCTCTTGCAGAAAATGATGCTGTCCGGAAGTGAATCGTAGTGATCTACGATATAACGACAGTAGGAATGGATGTTATAGCCGACGTTTGGCATATGGACAATTTGATCCGCCGAAATGCATGATTGAGTAACCGGCGCCATGGCATAGACTACGTAACGACCGCCGGACAATTCGGGCACCCAGGACATATCGCCTTGGTAGAAAGACACGCAAAAAAAATGTGATACGTATCTCCGATCTGACATTACGTTTTCCTGATTATTGTTACGAGATTGCGTTGTTTACAATTCCGCCAGCACAAAGCGCCCAACAGCGCCGTTAGTATTTGCGGTGGTTGCATTGGCCGTAGACTGCGGCATATACCGATCTGCTAGCTGGGCAGTTCTTCTGAGTTGCATTGGGGACACGCCAATTTCCCATTCAAATACTGAATATTCTCCGCAACTTTTCCACCAGCTTTGTTCCCTTCTGTATCCATCTGTGGAGCACATTGTGTTCCACATGCAACACCTCATCCTTCAGTATCAATTCCGGAAAGCGCTGAATGATCGCCTTGAGATTGTCATCAAAGAGGCGTGTGCTTTCGATGCTTAGTTTGGTCAGAATCGTGCCCTGTTCCCGTTCAAAAATATCCTGCCCAGTACGCACGTGGTACTCAAGCCGTTTCAATATTCTTTCATTGTTAAATTCTTGATGGCCCCAGCTTTGGATCTTGTTTCTTATACTTTCCATATTTCCGCAACTTGTGAAATGCCAACCCCCGTTTTGAATTTCGTCTTTCTCGACAATCTTCCTTGTGTTCTTTGAATCCATCCGCAATACATTTAGAGAAACGTCTTTGATGTTTTCATATCTTGCAATAATAGATCCACACCAATCTGAATCTTTGTATAAATTTAGAAAATACCGAAACTCATGTTGGCGACATACGCGCGGTTTAGCACCGAGTGACTTCAGCGTTCCATCATGAAATATCCTCTCCGAGGGGAATTCATCCAGATCCGAAACCATTACTATGTCCCCGGTGCTTGCCACCTCCGCAAGCGGAATATGAATGGATTCCCTGTGATAGGAATCCAACACCCAATTAAGCGCAGACTTCGAATAATGTTTGTGCTCACGAAGAATATCGAGCACCTTTCGACGAGTACCTGAGCACGCTTCGGTTAAGTATCGCTCCACCGACTCATATCCATCGTGCCAATCGCACAATTTGTAGTACCTAATTTTTTCGTGATACTTCGCATATCTATCGAAATTCTTCTCCAGTACAAAAGGCTTCGCCCGTCCACTAAATGTTTGGCATGCCTCTACTATTACAAACGTATCGACATATACGTCTAGGTAGGCGAGCCTGACCTCCAGCAAGTCGAGTTCTTGAAAAAAGAGAAACGCATCAATTACCTTCGACATTAAACCAAACTCCACGAACGCAGCACTTTTTTTATTGCTCTAACAATTCGATCTTGCTTCACTGTAAATCGCGGGTATTTCCTATTAGGACCTTTCCATTTGTGAAACGCAAATGGCACTATTCCCTGCGTCTCTCGAAGCGGCGTTTCATGCGCAAACCTACAAGCTACCGATAGAGGCGCATATTTGATTCCGTGTTGCTGCAAAATGTGTCGGTTTTGCACACATAAAAAACCATCCTCATGAAGGAAGCCATGCTCCCCGCTCCAGGTCAGTCCCAAGTCTGAAGGCAGCTTAAGGAGTTTCTGGCTTCTGAGTGAAACGCTGTTTCCTACTCTAATAATATTTCCGAAATAGTCCCGATACGAATAGCTGTCTCTCGGGAGCGGCCAAGGCGCGCCAATGTAGTCATATTGCAAGAACTCGTCCGACCATGCCTCTGGATTCACGACAAATCCGTCCGCATGAATTAGCATAATATGGCTAGTCGTGATGTGTTTGTGGAGTTCAAATACGATGAACTTCCCCCATTCGCCCACATTCATGAATTTCTCAATGTGAACATGTTCGATAGCACTTTGTTTCAACATAGAAGTGCTATTCGAAAATAGAATTGTCCTGCCAAAGTAGATGCCGCGGCTGCTATACTCGAGCGCCTTTATAATAGCATCGACCTCAACGGTCGCAACCGCGACAAGTGACACATTGCTTAGGGTTCGCATGCGTGGAGTTACATCTTCCCGGAATCTATTTCTCTCGCTAAATTGCAGTCGCACCTTTAGGCGCGCGCCAGTCATGGGAAGAATGTTGGTTCATGTTTGATAAACTCCAATCCAAATTCGAAGCGCTCCGTTTTACAGACTAGCAACGACGCTCTTCAGATCGCCGACAGGGCCGAAGCCGGTGATGCGATTGAAGCTTGAATTGTAATTTGATGTCCGAATAGATGGTGCAAACTTTCCTGTCAATATCATTGCTTCGTAAGCATTAAATTAGCTTCATTTCAGCATCGACGATCTCGCCATTCGGCACAAACCATCTTCCAGTTCGATTCTTGGCTTCCAGCCGTCAATCCAGATACCTCTATCCCAAGGTACCATTACCTCTCGAAACCGATATGCCCGTGCGCCCCAGTTCACGGGTCCAGCTTGCTTCGTTACCCTCGCGTATACCTGCGTCAACTCCTTGAGCGGAAGTGGTTGGCCGGACGAAACTGCGTATTGCTCATGCCGGGATACTTTTCCTTCAAGCAGTCGCTGTGCGGCAATCAGGTATGCTTCAACTACATCGTCTATATGCACTAGATCGATTAATTGCGCCCCCGCTGACATGTCCAATGCCATTCCGCTTGTCGCGGCTTTTTTCAACAAGTGAAACAACTTGGGCCGAGGATCGTTCGGGCCGTAGGTATCAAACAGCTTCAATGTGATTGCCTTGATACCACGGGCCTGAACGTAGTACTCCAGGATAGCTTCTAAAGCCTGCTTAGTCGCCGCATACAGGCACACCGGATTGTAGTCGTCATTGTTGTAGTGCTGCCAGGAAGTACCCGTGTTGATCACGCAGTTAACTTCGTTGACTGCCATCGCCTCCAGTAGTTGACTGGCGAACAACACGTTGCTTGCTATTAATGGCTCCACATCTTTGGGCGCGTGCTGAACTAGAAACATCGAGGCTAAATGAAACACCACATTCGGTTTGGCATTAGCTACACACCGAACCATGCTCTGAATGCTGCCATCATGCCGGTGGTTAGTTACCTTGTTGAACTCAGTCCCATCAGGCAAGCGCGAACCTTCCCGACTCAAAATGTGAACTTGCCATCCGTCCCGTATTAATCGTCGTGCAACATGACTTCCGACAAACCCCGTAGCGCCAGTGACCAACGCCACGTATGGCACAACACTCGATGCAGTAAGGGTGTTATTCATAGCGGAACGGGCTTACAAATTGATCTAGTGGCAAGAAGCCCTTGTCACGAGCAGACAAAATCGCTTCCGGTGCCGGCCACGAGATTCCCAGCGAATCCCATCGCACGCCCGCATCATGCGCAGGGGAATAAGTCGTACTAACCTTATACACCATGATGGCGTGCGCGCTGCGCGCACAGAAGCCATGCGCCATGCCTTTGGAGATGTATATGATATTTGCTTTGGCTGCGCTCAATTCAAAAAGCGCATATTGGCGGTAAGTAGGTGAGCCTACCCTTAAGTCGACAACGGCATCCATGACTTCGCCTTCGACGCAGTACACCATCTTGACGTGGTCCATCGGCGGCAACTGAAAGTGCATACCTCTGATCACATGCTTGTAGGAGACCGAGTAGTACTCCTCGGCGAAAGATGTCTCTAACCCTAGCTCTGCAAACGCTTGCTCATGGAAGACTTTCACAAATCGTCCACGGTCATCTTCAAGCACCTTAGGTTGCAATTCAAAGCAACCGGCAATCTTGGATGGCTTGAGATCGAACATTTAGAAATTGACGCCAAGGAAGGTTTCGATCCTGCTCGCCGAGAACTCGAGCATTTCCCGCGTCAATGCCGGATGAAGTCCGATCCAGAAGGTATCGTTCATGACGATGTCGGTGTTGGTCAATTCGCCGCACACGCGGAAATTTCGCCCAAGCATATAGGGCTGGCGTGTCAGATTGCCGGCAAACAATAGCCGCGTTCCGATCATGTTCTGGTTGAGGTAGGTCAGGATATCCGCGCGGCTGACCGGGGCGTTATTCCTAAGGGTCATCGGAAAGCCGAACCACGAGGGATCGGAATTCTTTGTCGCGCTGGGTAGGACAAGGAACTCCTCGCAACTGGCCAGGCGATTCCTCAGAAAGGCGAAATTCTCTTTGCGCGCGCGGATGAAATCTGGGGCCTTCGTGAGCTGTGCCAGACCGCATGCCGCCTGCATGTCGGAGATCTTGAGGTTGTAGCCGAGGTGGGAGTAGGTGTACTTGTGGTCGTAGCCTTGCGGCAAGTTGCCGAATTGCCAACCGAAGCGCTTGCCGCAGGTATTGTCTTTGCCGGGCGCGCAATAGCAGTCGCGCCCCCAGTCGCGGAAGGACTCGGCAGTCCGTTTGAGTTCGGGATTGTTGGTGAAGACCGCACCGCCCTCGCCCATGGTGATGTGGTGGGCCGGGTAAAAACTCAGGGTGCCGATGTCGCCGAAAGTGCCGACCAGTTGGCCGTTGTAGGTCGAGCCGAGGGCGTCGCAGCAATCCTCGATCAGCCAGAGCTTGTATTTCCGGCACAACGCGGTAATCACATCCAGGTTGTAGGGATTGCCCAGGGTATGGGCCAGCATGACTGCACGGGTCTTCGGACCGATCGCGGCTTCGACCTTGGCGGCGTCGATGTTGTAGGTGCCGAGTTCGATATCGACGAAAACGGGAACTGCGCCGAATTGCAGGATGGGGTTGACCGTGGTCGGGAAACCGGCGGCTACGGCGATGACTTCATCTCCGGGCTTGATCGCGCGCTCGCCGAGGCTGGGTGAGGTCAGGGTGGAGAACGCGACCAGGTTGGCCGAGGAGCCGGAATTGACGGTGATCAGATAGTTCACGCCGAGAAATTTCGCCAGCCGCTGCTCGAACTCGTCATTGAAACGGCCGGTGGTGAGCCAGCCGTCTAGCGAGGCTTCGACCATGTTCTTGAGCTCGGCCGCGCCGATCAGCTTGCCGGAGGGGGGGATAGGCGTCACGCCGGCCTCGAAGGGGCGCGGCGCGTGCGCCAGCTCCGCATACTCGGTGACGAGTCCTGCGATTTGTTGTCTCAGCGCGGCAGCGCGGGGGGAATCAGACATTTTCAAACTTTTTAGGCGCAGGCGTGGTATGGATGCGCCCGTGGGTCTATCGAATTTCGACCACGGCATCACCGGCGGCTAACATGTCATGCAATGCGGGCAATACTTTCGAAAACGCTTCCAGCAATGCCGCCTTCCGGCAATTACCGAGCCGGACCCAAACAACCTGCGGCGGAATGCTGCGCTGCCGATTGGCGAACACCTGAAAATCTTCGTCTTTGGTGACGATCGTCAGGCCACGCTCTTTGGCGTACTGCCAGATTGCTCGGTCGTCGGCTGCCGCCAGGCCAACATCCTGAACATGGATGCATTCCCACCCTTCGGCAACGAGATATCGAACTAGACCCAGTGGCAGTTGATTGTCGACCAATAAGGTCATGCAGCAATCAAGATGGCGTGGTCGGTCTGGACGGCGGCATATTCGAGCGCTGCCAGAATGTCGTTTTCTTCGAGGAACGGATAGTCCGCAAGAACTTCCTCATGGGAAGCGCCCGCGCCGAGCAGGCCCAAAACGTCTGTGACACGCATGCGCTGACCGCGGATGCACGGGCGCCCGCCGCATTTGCCGGGTTCGACGGTGATTCGGTCAAGCAGGCTGGAATTCATATTCTCTTCAACAGGGTAGACGCTTTGCCGCAAGTATGACGCGCGTACGGTTGATTGGCAAGATGCCTTTCAGTCAGTCTTTGGATGAGGCAACATGGATGCTGCCATGGTCGACTTCTATTGGCCGATCCTGCCTGTCAAGGCGAATGGCTGGCCAGGTAACCGGTGATTTGTCGCAACGAAACCGTTTGCATATTGTCGCCCGAAAGCATCTGCTTATGCCAGCGGACAATGCCCGCGAGCGCGGTCGGCAGGTCCCAGCGCGGATGCCAGCCCAGCCTGGCGCGGGCTTTGGAGCAGTCGAGTTTGAGGGTGTGGGCTTCGTGCGGGTGCGCATTGGCATCGAGTTGCCAGGACGCGCCTTCGCCCCATTGGGCGGTGAGCTGCTCGACGATCCATTGCACCGGCCGCGCGTCGGTGTCGGGCGGGCCGAAATTCCAGGCTTCGGCATAGGCCGGGCCTTCGGTGTAAAGCTTCTCGGCGAGGGTGAGATAGCCGCTCAAGGGCTCCAGCACGTGCTGCCAGGGGCGGACGGCGTGGGGGTTGCGGATAAGCACGGGCTGGCCGGCAGCGATGGCGCGCAGGATGTCTGGAATCAGACGGTCCTCGGCCCAGTCGCCGCCGCCGATGACATTGCCGGCGCGGGCGCTGGCAATGGCGACGCCGTGCTCGCCGTGCGTGGCGGGATTGAAGAAAGAGCTGCGGTAGGCGGCGGTGACGAGTTCGGCGCAGCCTTTGCTGTTGCTGTAGGGATCGTGCCCGCCCATGGGCTCCATTTCGCGATAACCCCAGAGCCATTCCTTGTTTTCGTAGCATTTGTCGCTGGTGACGTTGACCAGCGCGCGCACCGTGCCGGTCTGGCGCACGGCCTCGAGCAGATGCACCGTGCCCATGACATTGATGGCGTAGGTTTCCACCGGTTCCTGGTAGGAGTAGCGCACCAGGGGCTGGGCGGCCATGTGAATGACGATCTCCGGCTTGGCTTCGCGCATGGCCTTGGCGAGGGCGGCGGCATCGCGGACGTCGGCGATGATGGAACGCATGCCTTCGCCGGCATGGCCCACCTCGAACAAGCTTGGCTTGGTCGGCGGCGCAAGCGCATAGCCGGTCAGCTCGGCGCCAAGGGTTTGCAGCCAGAGAGAGAGCCAACTACCTTTGAAGCCGGTATGTCCGGTGAGAAAGACGCGTTTGCCCCTCCAGAAATCCGGGCTCATTTCCAGATTTTCCAGGGCGCTTTGCCGCTCGACCAAAGTTCTTCAAGGTGGGTCTTGTCGCGCAGGGTGTCCATGGGCTGCCAGAAGCCGTGGTGAAAGTAAGCCGACATCTGCCCTTCGCGCGCGAGGCGCTCCATCGGCTCGCGTTCCCACAAAGTTTCGTCGCCCGCGATGTAGTCGAGCACTTTGGGCGAAAGCACGAAAAAACCGCCGTTGATCCAACCGCCGTCACCATCGGGTTTTTCGGCGAAGGTGGTCACGCGATTGCCGTCGAGTTGGAGTGAGCCGAAACGCCCCGGCGGCTGGGTGGCGGTCAGCGTAGCCAGCTTGCCCTGTTCCTTGTGAAAAGCGATCGCGCGGGTCACATCCACATTGCCGACGCCGTCGCCGTAGGTGAAACAGAAGGCGTCCTCGCCCTTGACGTAGCCGGCCACCCGCCTGAGGCGCCCGCCGGTCTTGGTGTCGTCGCCGGTATCCACCAAGGTAACGCGCCAGGGCTCGGCGTGGCGCTGATGCACCTGCATATCGTTCTTTGCCATGTCGAAGGTAACGTCCGACATATGCAGGAAGTAATTGGCGAAGTACTCCTTGATCAGATAGCCCTTGTAGCCGCAGCAGATCACGAAGTCGTGGATGCCGTGCGCGGAGTAGATCTTCATCACATGCCAGAGGATCGGCTTGCCACCGATCTCGATCATTGGCTTGGGCTTGAGGTGGGTTTCCTCGGAAATGCGTGTGCCGAGACCGCCGGCGAGGATGACGGCTTTCATTGTGATTCGCCCAGTGTATTTGGCGAGCTTGGCTCGGGAGGCGAGGATTCTAGCATTGTCGCGTTGTCCACGAAGACGACAAGACTTTCCATTCGAGCGGTATCTGGCAGATGCTGCCTCCCGGCAGCACATCAGCGAGAGGGCGAATATTTCTTACCATTTAATCACCTGATGATTTCTCATTAGCTCCAATGTCATTTGCATACATGCCTCCAAATCGGCCTCGCCTGTCTTCACCGTTAACTCGGCACGGCTCGGAGCTTCATAGGGCGATGAGATGCCGGTAAATTCGGGTATCAGTCCGGCACGTGCTTTCTTGTAAAGCCCTTTTACATCGCGGCTTTCGCAAACCTCGACGGGACTGTCGCAGTAAATCTCCAAAAAGTCGCCGTGCGCGACCATGCCGCGCACTCGTTCGCGATCTGCCCGATAAGGCGAGATAAAGGCGGTCAGCACGATGACGCCAGCCTCCATGAAGAGTTTGGCTACCTCGCCCACGCGGCGAATGTTTTCGACACGCTCTTTAGGTGAAAAGCCGAGGTCTCCGGACAAGCCGTGTCTCACGTTGTCACCATCCAGCACGGAGGTGCGGCACCCGCGCTGGCGCAGTTCTTCTTCGACGGTGTGCGCCAGCGTGGATTTGCCCGCGCCAGAAAGCCCGGTAAACCAAAGGATGACACCACGATGCCCATTTTGCTCTTCTCTGCGAGAGCGAGTGACGGTGGCGTGATGCCAGACAAGATTTGGTGAAAGGGGCAAGGTCATGAGTGTGAGGTTAAAGGTTCAGGGTAATGGCGGGCGTAAGGTTTCCGGGGAACACGGCGTTGAAATCAGGCCGTCATGCCGCACGCAAAAGGACAATTGCGATAGTGCGCCTATCGTCTCGCTGCGCGGCGGCCCTGCACGGTGATGAACGGCGGTACGACGCTTCCGGCACGACGTCCGCGCCAGCTATGGTTAGCGGCCAATTCTCGACTGCCAGTACCCTGGGCGGCGACGTTGGTGTGCAACAACTTCGATGCGCAGGACATCAGACGCGACTGGAATCATCCCTCAAGGGGTAGGATCCTGGCGCGGGCTCTCGCCGGATCAACCGAGATCAGTGCGCCTCGCTCCAATCCATCTTGGAAGCGACGGATCGCTGCTATTACGGCATCGCCCGCGCCTTCCGGCAGCACATTTTCGGCCCGAATTTGGATCACGCTTGGCCCGCTTGCTTGCGTCGCTGCAAGAATGGCCCCGAAATCCAGATCGTGGGTAAAGAAAATGCAACCATTGCTTCGGGCTCCATTCGAGAATGGAGCGGTCGGTTGCGCGAGGATCACCAATCGCGGACCAGTGAGTCGCATCCAACCCCGCCCCCATGAAGACCTCCACCCACTTGGGTGAAAGATTCATGTCGATGAGAAATTTCATCAGGAAGCGAGAGGCAGTTCTTTCTCTTCAGCACGCCAAGCCGCATAGGTCAGCGCTTCCAGCACGTCTTGCCTCTCGATATAAGGATACGCAGCCAGCACTTCGTCAATGGTCTTGCCCGATGCCATCAATCCTACCAATGTGCCCACGGTCACCCGCATATTCCTGATGCAGGGCTTGCCGCCCATCACTTGGGGATCCATCGTAATCCGGCTCAATTTCTGCACGAGGCCCTCCGCTTCGGTTTGAGTTGATATTAGCATGGGCGCCGGCGGCGCTCTTACCGGAAACCTCCGATGTGGAGGGTCTCGGGCACGCTACCGCCCTGCAACATTGTGATCACCGAGTTCGCGCCGACGCTTACGCCATTTTGACTGGATGTATTTCGTCAAAGCTGATCGATATCTTTTTACCTATGGCCTTTGCCGCTTTGGCGATCGTGGACAGCGTGACCGACGAATTCGCGGGATCGAGAAGACGATCGAGTTGGGTGCGGCTCGTGCCCATCCGGCGCGCCATTTCGCTCTTGGTGATGTGCGTTTCCG
>Ga0082335_1002722_pt1 | contig 31940 bp, 32 predicted proteins | sample Subgrocontami58m_FD_72375 | JGI IMG/M metagenome (GOLD analysis project Ga0082335, IMG submission 72375) | Subsurface groundwater microbial communities from S. Glens Falls, New York, USA - GMW37 contaminated, 5.8 m (SPADES assembly) (version 2) ...
AACATTAGGACGGGATACATTAGGAGGCATATCGTTTTATGAAGTTTTTGTTCAAGATATAACGGAAAGGAAAAATGCCGAGAATGTTACAACCGTTGCATCAGCAAAAAAACGAAAATATGAAGAACTGATTACTGAATTTCTCGCCACAGTCTCACATGAAATTAATACGCCATTAAATGTTATTCTAAATATGGTCCCAATGCTGAAAAACGATTGTGAGGTTGGTGATAAACATGAGATCAACGGTGATATAAATATTATTAAAACTGAAGGCGAAAGAATAAAACGAACTATTGATCTTATACTTGAAATTTCTCAATTGCAATCCGGTACTTATGAAGTCGGCATTTCCGAAATTGATTTGATTGAAGATATTTTTAACGACATTTTTAAAATTTATAAAGAGAAAGCAAAAGAAAAAAATGTTAAGCTCGTCATTACAAATAAATTAATTGATTCTAAAATTATTGCCGATAAACACGGAGTTTACCAGATATTCCTCCAGCTTATTGATAATGCATTAAAGTATACCCATTCCGGAAGAATAGAAGTTCTGTTATATCTTAATGGGAATAACCAAGTTACAATTGAGGTCACAGATACCGGCTTGGGAATCAAAGAAGAATATATTCCTTTCTTGTTTAAAGTTTTTTCACAGGAAGATAACAGCTATTCTAAACTGTTTGAAGGTACTGGTCTTGGACTTGCCATAGTAAAAAAACATTGTGAGCTGAATGATGCTTTGATTGAAGTGGAAAGCAAAAAAAATATAGGTACAAAAATTAAAATCATCTTTGTTAGATAAATCTGTTGTAGTAATTAATTCCGTCCATCAATAATAATTAAATCGTTAAGTAGTTTTAGCAGTCCTCAATTCTCATTAATCCCCACATAACATTTCTTTCTTCATCATTTTTAAAAGTATAAATTTTATATTAAGTTGTACTTAATACAATAATGGATCATTATGGATATTTACAGCAAGATAGTTGAATTAAAAAAAGAGAACCGGAGTTTTGTAACCGTAAGCGTTGTTAAATCAACCGGTTCTACACCCGGTAAAGCCGGATTTAAGATGGTTGTTGATCACGAGGGGAAAACTTACGGCACAGTTGGCGGCGGTGCTATTGAGATGGAAGCGATTCAAGAATCAAAAAGATTGATGGCTTCCGGCGAAGAAAATTTGCTGAAAGAATATTTACTCAGCAGCGATGAAAAAATAATCAATCCGGATGTAACCGTAGTGCCAATGAGCTGTAACGGAAAGATTTGGCTATACTATGAATTCGAAAGGAACTTACCTGTAGTCTATATTTTCGGAGGTGGACATGTTGGACAAGCGTTGATCGAGATAATGAGTAAACTTAAATATCATGTTATATTGATTGACAACCGGCAGGAATTATTTGAAAAGAATAAAGCCCAAGGAATTAATTGCATCTATATGGAATACAAAGATTTTGTTGAGCAGTTTGTTCCGGCTGATGATTCATATTTTGTTTCTGTTACATACGGACATCTTTTCGATTATGAAATCTTGAAAACTTTGTACGGCAGAAATTTAGTTAAGAATTATATTGGAATAATTGCTTCACGAGCTAAAGCTGCTGCAATGATTAACAATCTGAAAAATGATATTGATGCAAACATAGATCTCTCCAAACTTCACATGCCGATTGGCTTGAAGATTGGCGGGGATACCGCTTACGAAATTGCTCTCTCCATTGCCGCTGAGATACAATCTGTTAGGTACGAAAAGAAGATTTGACCTCACCCGACCCTTCGGGCCACCCTCTCCTTAACAAGGAGAGGGATCGAGGGTGAGGTTAAAAGGAATACATATTTAAGTAGAGGGGGTAACATGCCAAAGCATTTCAACAGACCAACAGAAAAATCCAAACGCCGACAGTTACGCAGAAACCAAACACCCGCAGAAGGATTGGTCTGGCGGTTTCTAAGAAATAGAAGGACCAAGAATTTTAAGTTTAGAAGACAATACTCTGTAGATAAATTTGTAATTGATTTTTATTCTCCGGAATTAAAGTTAGCCGTTGAGATTGACGGAGAGGTTCACGATTTACCCGCACAAAAAGAACATGATATTGCACGGCAGAGTTATTTGGAAAGTTTTGGTATAAAATTTATCCGTATAAGGAATGAAGAGTTGTTTGCTAATACCGATAAAGCGTTTGATAGGATTGAAGAAATGATAAAGGTTTTAGAACAGAGCTAGTTTCTGACCTCACAACCTCACCTGTCCCTTCGGGCCACCCTCTCCTTAGCAAGGAGAGGGACAAAGGGTGAGGTCGAAAAATGCTTTGATTAGTTCCAATTTTATTTTAAGTTACACTTACCCACAAGGGGCGGTCCTTATGTTATTATTTTATTATTTGTTTTTTTTCGTTTCTACCAAAGTCCAAATTATTAATATTTGTTAAATATTTTAGGATAAATTATGAATGAAAATAAACTGCCAGAATGTAAAGTTATCAAATCATTAATCAAGCGGGCAAATGAAAGAAAAGATATTGATTTTAGATTTTTGAGCGTATTAGAAGAATTTAGAATAAGAGTAAGTGAAGAAGTTAAATTTATTAATCAATTATTCCCTGAATTTACTCCACACGATGAACAATTTCACCTAAGCCAATTATTTCATATAGCAGACTTAATACTTGGAGACAAAATAATTGACAATATGAGTTCAAGTGAGTTGTTAATTTTAAGTCTTAGCCTTTATGGGCATGATTGGGGAATGGCAGTTAGTAATGATGAAAAAAACTATATCAGAAATGGTGCTTATCCCGAAAATTATTTACCGCAGTTGTCATATTATATAGAAAATGAAAACGAAGACTTCAAAAATTATTGTAATAAGAATAAAATTGATTTAGACGAAATTGATAAAACTAATATAGTATGGCAAGATTATTTAAGACATGTTCATGCCTATCGTTCAAGTGAACGAATAAGAAAATATTTTGAAAAGATTGATGGGGGTTTATCTGATGCTGTTGCTAGAATTTGTGAAGGACATTGTTCTCCTCTTGAAGAATTACAAGATTATGAAAAATATCCAACCGACTTCTCAGTTCTCAGAGAGAATGTCAATCTAAGAGCACTGACTATTTACGTAAGACTAATAGATTTAATGGACTTAGGTGAAGATAGAACTCCCTATGTGATTTGGAAGTTTGTATCTCCGAAGAATGTCATAGCTAAAATGGAATGGAACAAGCATCGTGCGTTAAGACCTATCACAACTCCCGATTATCTTGGTGGGAGAATAATTAGAGTTGATGGGAATACTGATGACCATGAAGTATATGCTGCATTGATGGATTTGAAAGATTATTGTAATCAACAATTCAAAGAATCCATGGATTTACTAGCTCAAATGTCTGATAGAAACAATAAATTAGATATTTATCATATAGATTGGAGAATTACTGCACGCGGTTTTAGACCAATAACGATTAAGTTTGAATTTGACAGAAGCAGAATGTTTGAAATATTAGGTAGCGAGATATATCGTGGTGATAAAAGAATATTTTTGCGTGAACTTCTACAGAATAGTATTGATGCAATAAGAATGCGAAAAGAAATACTAGAAAAACAAGGAATAGGTTCTGAGAAAATTGGATTAATTAAGATAAAGATTGAAAAAGAGTCTGAAAATTATTCGAATATTATTTGGCAAGATGATGGTGTAGGAATGGATGAGTATATCATTAAAAACTATTTGGCTGTTGCAGGCAAGAGTTTTTATAAAAGTAAAGATTTTAGTGATCTTGGAATTAAAATGGATCCTATCTCTAGATTCGGTGTAGGAATATTAAGCTGTTTTATGGTTGCAGAAAGTATAACAATCGAAACTTATAGAGAACCATATTTATCTAAATCATCTAAACCACTTAGAATACAAATTCCATCTTTAGAAAAACAGTTTAGGATTGAAGAACTACAGGTAACAAATCCAAAAGTAGGTACAACGATTAAAATTAATCTCAAAAGTCAAGAGACTGATAATCAAGGCAATCATTTTGAAATAAAAGAAATAATTAATTATTTGCGACGTATTGCTGGATTTGTTGATTACCCTATTATCATCGACGATAATGGCTTTTTGTCAGCAATAATAAATCCTTATTTCGATAACAATAATCTAATCGATAAATTCAGTAAAATTGATGAGACATTTAAACTGGATTTAAATTATCCTGTTCATGAAAGTGTATTTCCACCACACCAAGCTTATTTTTCAAAATATTTTCAAATTCAAAAATTTGAAGTAAAAAAAGATTTAAAATTAGAAGAATATCATGGTGCAATATGTATCGTTACGCCTATTAAAGAAGAATATGATATAACCACTACTCATTTTAGTTATGAAGGGAATTATCAGGAGTTATCTGTTTATAATATACTACGAAAGAAAACTGAATTTGTAATTAAAGTATTACAATCGTGGACTGAAATAAGACAATATCAAAATATGCCCCAAAAGCTAGAAGATATTGGCAAGTCTCGTGAACAAAGGCAGTATGACAATCTTTATGGTGTATATTATAAAGGTATTCAAGTACCTGAAATAACAGTGCCTGAGCAGTTTGAGGATGTGCAATCACACTATGAAAGAGAATTTTTCATCCCTTACATTAAAATTAATATACAGAATTCTTCATCGTTTGAGACAGATTTATCAAGATTTAAAATTGTACAGAAAAAAAAATCATGGGATTATGATTTATACAATTCTTATTGCAAATACATTTTAGATATTAATAAAGAAAAAATAATAAAATCAACTCCCATAGATAGACTTATACTTCTTGCCAGATTGAAACAATTTTATATGATAAGTTTTGAAATTTTATATAAAAATATCCCCAATGAGAAATGGCCTTTAATAATGGTTCAATCAGATGGCAAATTGGTTGTACAAAATTGGGAAAACATTACTAAGGAAAGCATTTATAAATTCCCTGTAAATTATTCATGGGGTAAAGAAACAAAAATTTTATTAAAATCATTATTATATGAGAAACTAAATAATTTATATCACCCACAATGGAGAGGGGTTCCTTCTATAATAAATCAATTAGATGATAATGATTCCATTATTTTAAATGGGATTTCTCATATCTCTACTGATTTTATATATAAAAAATATACTGCAAAAAAGATTTTGTTTTTAGAACCACAGTATGAAAGAAAACCACCTTTAATCCAAGAGATCATGTATATTAAAAATGAAGAGGAACCAGAATTAGTACTTGAAAATTATCTTGAAAGCCTTAAATCTTCAGAAGAGATAGACCCACAATTATTTAATAAACTATCGAGGGATTTATTTCAGAAATATTATAATATTTTTGAAATACGTGTTTTTGATTCTCCATTTGAAAATTATTTTTCTTATTCTTTACTTGTACTAAACACTAAACATAGAACTACTAAAAAAATAATTCAAATATTTGTGAATCTTTTATATAAGAAAAATGAAAAGGATTTCTTAAAAACATTTTGGCAATGGGAAGATCGCATCACTAATTTATTTGAGGACAATCAAAAATATGAAGTGTTTGTAAAACGGCTAAAAACATTTTTCGAAGAATCGGTACTGAACTCTCTATGTCAGATAAATGATATTAATGAATTGATTCCTTCAAAGAAGGAAATTATTAATGATACCTTAAAGAATGATAATTTTATTTCTTCTGAGGATATTTCGCCACTTTTGCTTGGCAAGTTAAATAAGAAATTTAGCGGCCAAAAATATACGGTTTAATAAAATTATTGATGCTCAATAAGATATTTAAAGGTGAGTAAAATTAATGTTGCGAATGGTAATTCTAGTACGCAACAGCTGGAGAAACACACATAAACATAGCCGCCCCGCTTTCTACAAGAATTCTTCCGCATTCAAAATAATTTTCAACCCCCGTAAAAAACACGGGGCAGGCTCACCCGACCTTTCGGATTTCCATAAATTCGTATTTACATGTAGAGACGTGGATATATCCCGTCTCGTTTGTATTCTGAGACGCCATTTATGGCGTCTCTACGTAGAGGGTGCCCCGGCTTAGCCGGGCGGGTGAGGTGGAAAGAAATAGAAGCTATGTATGGCTATATTGCAACGGATAGTAATTATTCTTCAAAAAAAAATTAAAAACACACAACCTTTTAGCCGTTAGGACGGTATAGTTATATATAAATGGATAATGCCGAAAGAGATATGACGAAATTTTCCGATGAGGAGCTAATGGTTTTGGTCTGCGAGAGAAATACAAAAGCGTTAAAAATTCTATACGATAGATACGGCAAAGGTGTTTATAACTTTATTCTGCGCTACACAAACAACCGTGAAATTTCGGAAGATCTTATTCAAGAAACTTTTACAAGAGTTTGGTTTGCATCTCACACTTTCAACCCGGTAAAAGGAGCGTTTAAGTCGTGGCTCTTTACTATTGGAATCAATATTACACGCAATGAGATGACGAAGAAACGCTACGATTATAATTATGTTGATCTTGATGAGATAAGCAGAGACGATGAAGAGCGCGGGAAAACAGAAACAGAACCTTCAACAGATATTCTAGAGCAATCAGACATAAAAGATACAATAAGCAAAGCGCTTGAACGGTTAAATCCATTTCTGAAAGAAGTTGTAATACTAAAATATTATCACAGATTAAAATTTTCCGAGATAGCGGAAATGACAAATACGCCGGAAGGAACACTGAAGGCACGTTTCCATAACGCATTGGGTCAATTAAAAAAGCTGTTAGAAACAACGGAGTTCTAAAATGTATTGCGAAAATAAAAATCACCTGCTCGATCTTTACTTCCTTGAAGGGAACGAACATGAACATTCCGAAATGCGAGAGCATGTTGCAAACTGCCAAGGCTGCCGTGAATATCTAGGCACACTAAAGGAAACTATGGGCATGCTTGATAAATTGGAAGATAAAGAACCATCACCCGGAATCTTCGATAATATACTTGCGGAAGTATCCGTATCAATTCCAAAACCGGTTAAACAGAAAACAGGAGTTCAGGTAATCCCGATTCTTCAAATCGCATTCGGAGAGATTTTCCTGTTCGGACTAATTTACTTTTTGAAAATCCAATTAACATTAATGCCGGCCTTTAAGGCGGTGCAGGATCATTGGCTTGTGCAATCTATAGGGAGTGTAGGCATAGCTGTATTAATTGTCTTAACTGTGGGAACGTTTATAACGCTTTCAATAGCACCGGTCTTATTATTTGAATCGAAAGAAAGAAAAAGTTTCAGTTAAAAAATAAATTACACACGGAGGAAATATGAACAAAAGAAAACTTATCAGAAAACTTGCTTTACCGGCAGCAATTGTTGCGGCTGTCTCTATTATTGTTCTGATAGCATTGATACCGATAAACAACGCGCGGTATCAGAATCATAAAGAAGAATTTAAGAAGTATATCGCTTCTTTTATGGATCAGAATAAAGCTTACTTAAAAGGAATTGCGGTAAAAATTAAATCAGCCCAGGTTGATCAGGTTATTGTAAACGAACTTCAATCGGAATATATGGTCGAGCATCAGAAATCCGATCAGCCGAAAAAATATTTATGGATGTCTTCAATGAACGGAGATTTTCTGTTCGGTGTCCCATCTTCGGATTTTCAAAAGATGAACGGTGCTTATGATAAATACCAGAATACGATCAAAGCGGATGAGTATTACCGCGACAGGAATGATTTTCTTACAAAGCTGATTGATAAGCGGGAGAGCGTTGACTTTTCCCAATTTGAAAGAGGCGAGCGTGCAGAAAGAAATTACGGCGATAACGGATGGCGGTTTTATAGGAACAATAACGATGACGAATGGTCGTTGATCCAGCCAACCTCAACAACTTTTTCAACACCGGTTTATGACGGGAACGGAAAACTAATCGGCGATCTATTCTTGAAAGTTGATGATAAAGTGAATGAAGAAAAATATTTCAACGACCGGAGATTTAAGAGAAGCGAGCTTTATGAAGCATTAGAAAATGTGTTTGCTACACTTCTTATAATATCCGGAATATTTTTATGGTTCCTACTTCCTACCTGGGTTTACACAGACGCACAAGAGCGCGATGTAAAAACTCCGGGCATCTGGGCTTTTCTAACTCTAACATCACTGTTCTTCGGATTAACTATTTATTTGATCACGCGGCCGAATACATTGAAGTCTTTCAACTGTCCCAAATGCGAAGGGGAATTGAACGGAACGAGAGCTTACTGCCCTCATTGCGGTTATGATCTATCGAACACTTTCTGCCAGCAATGCCAATACCCCATAAAGCCGGAATGGCAGTTCTGTCCCAACTGCAGAGCGGAAACAAAGAAAAAAGAAACGAATCAGAATGAAGTAAGCAAAGAGACAATGGTCTAATGTAACTCGTATTAAATACAGAAAGGATCTGTAAGGTGAAATTGAAGAATGAAAAATACCGTCAAATAATTTTTTTGATACTGATTATAAGCGGAACGATAATAACATATTCAACATGGTTTTATGAAAACAAACAGAGCGATGTAAAGGATAATAATTTATTGAACGGCAGCCGCAGTCCTAAATTGTTAAGAAATGATAAAGATGCCGATAAACTTTTCGGCATCTTTATTAAAAATCCTAATAGTGAAGAAGGGGTTAATTCACTCTTTGAAGCTATCGTTTTTTGGGAATTGCATGGAAACAAAGAGTCGGTTAAAAATGCCGTAAAAAAATTCGAAGCATTGATCAAAGATGATTCATTAAAGAATATGTTCTATAATCGGCTCGGTCAATATTACGTTTCATCTTATAAAATATTCAGTTTGGAAAATGATCAAAAATTTCTAGATGCATATATCGTTTTGTTCAATCCGGATACAATTTCTTCTTACTTGAATATCTAATCTACAACCGCAAGAGAATTTCTAAAACTTTTGAAGAACTGATTTCCAGAGTAATTTTTCCTCATTCGAGATAATTTTTCAACCTCACCCTTTGTCCCTCTCCTTGCCAGCTCCGCCTTGCGGAGCGAGGCGAGTAAAGGAGAGGGAAATTTAAAAGCCCCTCTCCTAAACTAGGAGAGGGGTTGGGGTGAGGTCGAAAGGAATAGAAGCTAATCCGCAATTGCGATTGAAGAAGCATAAACATTAGCTGCACCACCGTTCAAAATAATTCTTCTGCATTCGAGATATATATCAAACTCATCCGCTAAAGCCACCGTCTCCTTCCCTTCGACTTCGCTCAGGATGACGGAGAGGGAAGGGGTAAGGTTAAAAGGGATATTTGTTTTTTGATATAGTTCGTATTTTATTTTAAGTTGCATTACCAACAACAAGAGTTATTTGTGGGAAAACTAAAAAACTCTTTGCTTTATATACTACTCAAATCAAATCGATAAGAAATTCATTTAATATAAATTATTTATTAATTGTAAAACATTCTATCACACATGCAATTTAAGTTACAGATAGAATTACACCATTAATAATTAGTTATGTATTTAGTTTAAGATCAATACTTGTTTGCTTAATCCAAATATAAAAGCGTTTCTAAATTATTATTACAGGTGGGATATGAAAAAACATCACAACTTTAATTTTCTTTTAATTCTCATTTCTATAACATCTTTTCTATGTACTAGTTGTGCCACTGTTTTTAAGGGTTCAACTGATAATGTAAAATTCACTAGCGAGCCGACAGGTGCTGCTGTTTATGTCAATGGAAAAAATATGGGGAAAGCCCCCATATCTTTGGAATTAAAATCTAATGTGACTTATAAAATCGAATTTAAATTAGATGGTTACGATACAAAATATGAATTTTTGAATAAATCTTTAAATGCTGGTTATCTTGTTCTTGACATCTTATGCGGAGTATTTCCGGCGGTTATCATTGATGCAGTTACAGGTGATTGGTATAATTTAGACCAGGAAAATATAAATATGATTTTAGAAAAAAGTAAATGATTACAAGTATCAACTTTACTTAAACTATTTCTTATTTTCTAAAAAATTTTTTCAATGACACTTTGACGATAATTATTATCAAGCAGAAATTATTTCGCATTATGGTATTCGGACTGGCTCTCCATTATTAGGCAACTGAATTAAGTATTTAATTGACATACAAAAATTATTCTGCTAACTTCTTTTAACTTTTTAATCATCTATATATTGTTTTTAGTATTGAATTAGTTCCTATCCCTATAGGAAATAATTATAGCGGATATATAAATTACGCCCCTTATTTATTCAAATTGTATTCAACTGTTTAAGAAGATCTGTATGATTGGGAAATCTTATAATTTCCGATCTCACCTAAAAATTAAAACTCGTACGCATCAAAAAAATGTTACAATTCTTCCATTTGGACAAACTATTTTTTTCAATTAAGGAGGATTTATTATGAAACCAGCAAAATTTATTTATCTAGTTATTTCATTCTTACTATTAGCTCAAATATCTTATTCACAAAACAAAGAAGAGGTTTTTGAAAAATACAGAGCTCTTTTAAAAAGCGGTGAGAATGTTGTGATTGAACAAGGGCAGTTGACTAGTTCAGGTCTATTAGACGCTACTAATCCACAAAATAAAATAGTTATACCACTTAGTGATATCCGGGCTTTAGATAGGTATTCAGGCACCAAGGCATTGGAATACGGATTATATGGTGCGGGATGCGGATTATTAGGTTCGCTTCTTGGTATTGCTCAAGTTCAGGCAGATCCGAATAAGAAATTAAAAGATAATGCCGCTACAATTGTCATAGCAATTACTGCAGTTTGCGGTGTGATAGGAGCATTGATCGGTATGGGAAGCGAGAAATGGGAACAGGTACCATTGAACAATCAGAATAGCTTCAGACTTGATCAATACCAGACACTGATAGCTGTGCAGATAAAATTATAATGATTAATTCTTAAAATTTATTAAAGAGGTGGTATTATGAAATATTTACGATTCTGTTTTATTCTTTTCTTATTATTTATTATTTCGATTCTTACTGGATGTGCTGCACCGGAAATGGTTATCCGCCAAACCGCTCAAATTAAATTAAATCAGTATACCGATTTTTACTTCAAAACAGAATCCGGTATTGCTGAAGATATAACTGAAGAATTAGTACAGTTAGAATCGGAAGTATCCAAAAAAGTATCAGCTTTAAATAAGTTTCAGCATTTTGAACTCGGTATTCCGAAAGAAACAAAACCTAATATTATTTCTGCTAAGGCAGTAATTACTAAAATTAATAAAGTCTCTGGGTTAGCAACATTTTTCATCGGTGTCTTTGCTGGTCGAGAACAAATAACGATCGAGATTACATTTACAGACGCAGCAACCGGGAAAAATGTATGTGCTTTTACTGTAAATGAGGGCTCAGCAAAAATATCAGCTACTATCGACTTTGCAGCAGAAAAAATTGCTGAAACTATTCTCCAAAATTATCAGTGATAATTAAGAAAATATTTTTGTAGTGTTTCTGGTATGGAAGAATAACTATAATATTTAACCATACCAGAAATTTATTCAGTGTACCAGCAGTATTATCATCGAGATAAAGGAAGTACTAGACATCCTTAATAAGATTATTAGCTTAAATGAACTCATTAAAATTAATGGACCCATTTATCTATATGTAATAACAATATGATGATATTATATGAAGAATGAATTTATTTATACATCTACATTATTTTTTATTTTGTTGTTTTCAACAACAATAAACTCCCAAAATGAAATTAAAGAAATGACACTTGGTGATTATTTTGGGAAAAATTACAGTATTCAGTTGTTGGCTGGATTTTCCAGCTTGAAAGTTCTACCAGAGTATGGTGCTAAAAATTTAGATTTACAATTTCCACGTATTACGATGAACTCATACGGTTTTAGATTTGGAAAACGGAATTATTCAAAAACTAATATTTCAATTTTTTGGGAGCTAGGAATTAGTACTAGTTACGGGAAACTAAATATTGATTATTCAGATCTTACGTATACAACTCCTCTAGAGATCAAACAAGAATTGAGCGTTTCAAATACAATGCTGGGCGGTACTTTTGGGATATGGGTGCCCCTTTTCAAACAATTAAATTCGTCAGAATCTTTTTTCGTTCCCAAGGCTATTATTCTTGATTTGAAATTAGGTCTCGATGTTATGATGCTCAGAACAGATAATAATGAATTTGGTCCGATTAGTTATGTCCGGAATCTTGAAGGTGGATATATTCAGACTGGAAGCATAGGCGGTAAAATTATTTCAGTTAGTGACTGGGTACTCTTCTCGTTCGGCATTGGTATTGACTTCCTGATGACAAGAAATTTAATGGTTAAATTCGATGTTCTGGTTGGAGCTTATCCTGTCTCAGGCCCAGCCAATTCAAGAGGTGAACCAACTGGTCCTCCCGATTCTTGGGGAAATAATAGTATGTATTTAATAGGATTAGAATTTTTGCTTTAGATATTGTCCTACTTACTAAAGGGTCAATGATTTTTATAAACATATTTTTCTGGCTACCAAGGACTACTTCTTAACATTAATAAATTAAATCTAATCTGCTATAGCCACAGAAGCCGCATAAATATTAGCTGCTCCGCCCACTAAAAGAATTCTTGCACATTCAGAAGTTGTTGCGCCTGTAGTTATAACGTCGTCAATCAACAGTACATTTTTATTTTGTAATAATTTATTACGGCGAAGAGCGAAAGCATCTTTCATATTTTCTTTTCTTTCAACTAAGTTCATACTTGTTTGTGTTTCAGTAAAACGGACGCGCTTTATCAATCTGCTTTTTACCGGGACATGTAAAATTTTTTTCATGCCGTTTGCAATAAAATCCGATTGATTATATCCGCGTTCCGCCCGCTTTAAGTGATGCAATGGGGTCGGAACAATCAAATCAATTTTCCACTCTTGAATTTTATTGTTCACAGCGGCTGCTAACAATTTACCAAGGAAAATTCCGATACTGAACTTACCATTATACTTCAGATCGTGGATTATATCCTGAAGCTCTTTATCCTTCTCAAAAACATAGAGCGAAGTAAATCCTTTTATGATTTTCTCGCTCTTAAATTTTCTTGCAAATTCAATTTCGGTTCTTTCACTATCGGCATGTTTTATTTTTGATAGACAAGAGTTGCATACAACGACTTCTAAATTGGTAAGTTTATTTTTGCATGATGGACAGAAACGGGGAAGGAAGAAATCGGAAATGTCGGTTAGAAAGTTCATCTATATTTATTAAGAGATACCTTTTTCAATAAAATATTTCCCGCACTTTTTATCACTTAGCTCAAGGTGATTGAAGAACCACTGTCTAATTCCTTTTAACTGTTCTGTCCCTATTGCTTCAAGTCCTTTGCTGTAACGGTCTGTTGAAGTTAGTATCTGTTTGTAGAACCGGTCATGCTCGAGCTTATGTGAAAAATATCCGGGAAATTTTGTTGATCTCATTAAATTTTCTTCTGTCTCGAAATGTGTTTCTACAACCTCAAGGAATTTATACAGATAATTTTTAATCATCTTTTTATCTGCCGAGATTATTTTATCATACAGCTTATTAACTAATACTGCCATTGATTGATGCTGTTCGTCAATCGAGTTGACACCGATAAGTTCGTTCTTGGTAATTTCGATGAAGTTCATTGCAGAGTCCATTTATAATATTGATACTAAATCATTCCGGACCGTTTACGTAAAAACCACTCAGTTGCAAATAAAATTATAATTAATAGAAGCACCCATTCATCGGACCATAAATTATATTCTTTCTTCGTACCGGTTTCTTTAACTGGATTTCTATTTATCCCCCGCAGTTTATCAAGCAGATTAGAATAATTATCAATTGAATAATACTCACCGCCCGTTGATTTAGCAAGCGATTTTAAGAATGCAGGACGCATCCTTGTATCAATCTTTTCAATCTGCGTTTCACTAACACTGAATCGTCCGATATCGGTTTTCATCTTTGTGCCATTTAAAAATGATAATGCTGAAAAGAGATAATCACCCGCCTCGTTTGGAGTAAATACTGCATTATAAATTCCGTTGCCGGCGGGCGCAAATGTTAGATCGAATTTCTTTTCACCTTTCGAAATTTGTAATTCAATTTGTGCAGTATCAATCGGTGAGAAAGTATTATCATACAACTGTGCGGTAAAACTCACTTCTTCATTAGGTGAATAAATTTTTTTATCCGTTGAAACACTGAATTGCTTTTGCAGCGATGAGAGGTTCAGCCATTTTACAATGTCGTTAATGAAGTTATCAAAGAACTCGGGATGCTTTTCCGCAGTCTGTAATTGCCATTTCCATATATCACCGGCTAATATTGCGAATGTTCTCTGCTTGCCTAAACTTCTTGAAACAACTAAAGGATTTGCAATTGGAATATTCCTAACCTTTGATGAAACCAAAGAATTGCTTCCCGGTTTGATTTGAATTTTTGCCGCTAATTGCGAGACCGGAGGAAGATTATTCCAAATTTCCTTTTTGCTGCTTCCTGTAGAGAATGAAGAAGAATATAAATCACTGTTAAGTTCCGGTAAAACTTGAATGAACTCTGTGTTGTTATTATCAATCGTGAAAGGAAGGAGACTATCAAGAGACTTCAACCGGCTTATGTTTACACTGCTCGAAAGCAAAATAAAGAACGGTTTGTTTTGATTATTGACCGCAGATGAAATCTTATCAATTAGATTTTGAGATGTTGAGGAAGCGGGGAAGTCAACCAAAAACAAAACATCAGCACTGTCTATTGCAGATGTTTTAACATCATTCAAAAATTTATTAGCGGAGATTTGTATAATTTTTCTTAGCTGTATGTTTTTGTCGGTTGTAATCGCTTTTGAGATTGCAGAAACATCAGCCGATGGACTGCCGGCAACCAAACAGACTTTTAATTTTGTATCAAGGACATTCAGAAAAATTACTCGGCTGTTGTTCGTTGTAGTAACTTCACCTTTCAAAGGTGATACTGTAATGCTCAATTTTTTTTCACCGCCGGAACCCGGTTTGTAATTAAAACTTATTTTGTTCAATCCGGTTTCGCTTAGGAGAATATCTTTTGTCTCAAGCAGTTTATTCTCTTCATAAAAAGCAACACGTGTATTGCTGTTATCGAACCCGATATTTTTTATTGCTGTTTCTATCGTAGTTGGTTTTTCAGCATAGATAGTGTTGTTGTATTGAACATTATATATAAGTACATCTTTCTTCTCTGTGGAATCGCCGATGCCAACAGTAAAGATTGGTAATTGCAATTTTTCCACTTGATAAGTTGGATCATTCCCGTCATTAATAATTCCATCGCTAAGAATTACAGCAGAGTTTACTGAAACACCTTTCTTTTTGATAAGATCAATAACTGATGAGAAATTTGTTTGCCCTTCTCTAAAATTTAGCTCGGATGAACCGGCATCTTGAACGGAATCAGTTTTCTTTCCGAAGAAGAATAACTGGGATCTTATATCACTTCCACCGGAAATATTTTTGATAAGTGTGTTCACTTGTCCTAATCTTTTAGAACTATCCTTTGCGGCAAGAGAATTTGAATTATCTATAAATACTAAAGTTTTGGATTCAACATTGGAATGAAGCATTACAGAGATAACCGGTTCGAATATCATTATTAAAATTAAAATGAAAATCAGCGCACGAAGAATGACCAGAAATGTTTTTAGTGATGCAGAAACGTTCGGAATGGTATACTTATAAATGTAAAATGTGAATGTGGATAGTAAAATAACGAAGACAAAAATTAGCCAAGGATTTACAGACGTTGATATGCTAAAAATTTCAGCAAGTATCATTCAATGTTCAGGACTTTTGTTTGAATAATTTTTCCAATTGCCATGATTTCATTGTATCATAAGTTTCGTAATCTGTCAAGTCAAAATGAATTGGAGTAACCGACACATAATTTTGCTGAACTGCATGCTGATCAGTTTCCAAAGTAGAATCCGCTTGAACTAAGTTACCTGTTAACCAGTAATATTTTTTTCCGTAAGGATCTTTTCGCTCTTCGTAAATATCATCCCATTTTGATTTACCCTGTTGCGTTAACATAACTCCGGCAATTTCTTCTTCCGGGAGATCGGGTACATTCACATTCAATAATGTTCCGGTCTTTAATTTATTTTTTACTATCAGCTTGGTAAGTTCAAGAGAAAACTTAGCAGCGTATTCATAATGTTTCGGTTCATGACTTGTAACCGAAATTGCGATTGAAGGGACATCCATAATAGCAGCTTCACGTGCAGCGGAAACTGTTCCGGAATAAATAATATTAATTGCAGTATTCGATCCAAGATTTATTCCGCTAATAACTATATCCGGCGGTTCCTTCATTATGTTTCTTATACCGATTTTTATACAGTCTGCAGGAGTTCCGTCAATTGCGTAACCAAAAAAATCTCCGTTCTTGTAATACTCGGTTATTCGAAGAGGAATTTTCATAGTAATGGCATGACCGACGGCACTTTGTTCAGTTCTCGGTGCAATTACAATCACTTCGCCTAATTTCTTCATTTCTTTTGCAAGCGCGCTTATTCCCCGAGAGTCAATTCCGTCATCGTTTGAGATAAGTATTTTCAATTTCTTCCTAAATGTTAATTAGATATTTATTTCGTCTATTTGCAAATATACTGAATAGATAAGAAGCATTGAAATCATTTCTCTCGTGCAAAGCAGCGAAGAAAATTCCAAAACTTATCCTAAAAAAGTTTAATTTTATCCGCGAAATAAAAACCAAAACTTCCAATGCGCTTAATAAAAATTATTTTATTCTCATTGATTATCGGGCTTCAAATAAAAGCTCAAACAGATACTACCGCTTCACCCGTGGAGATTTTTATTATTGATTCGTATATCACTCCGGAAACTCCGAATAAATTTATTCTCTCTTTTTTTACCAGTGATAGCACTACTTCTAAATTGATGGTTATGGATAAGAAGATTTTCGATGTTTCAAAAAAGTTATCCGAGGATCATAAAATTGAACTTGATCTTAACAAATTGAATATAGATACGACAACTTTGAAATATGTTGTTGTTGCATATGATCGTAAAGGGAACGAAACACGGAGCGAGGTTTATCAAGTGGAATATCCTCAAGAATTGACTATTTCCGATGAGCATAATGTTGGAGTTTTTAGAAATTGTCTTGGCGGAATTGTTTTTATGATACCATCGCCGGCATATTTATGGTTTAATAATGAACGTCATTGGTCAATCAGTAAAGAGATTCCGCTCTTCTCATTTTATTCTGTTGGGTATAATTATCCTTCAGGTTACTTCGGCGTTGAATACTCATACGTTTTTAAATCTGATCATAAACATTTTCTGCGGACCGGATATAAACAGATCTTTCTAGTTCCAGAAATAGAATTTATCTCGCCGGGCTTAAATTATTTTACTGATTTCAAGGGATACAATGGTTTAAGCGCAGAACTTTCTATAGGTTTATTTCAAATTCAGAACGTTTTCACATTTTATACGCGTTACAGATATAATTTCCAATTACAAAATACTGGAAAAAGTTTTCATGAATTTTCAATTGGTCTGTTCTCAAATTTATTTTCATTAAATTTTTAGAATACATTGGATAAGAGAAAAAATAGTTTTGTTGACCTCGGTTCAAGAGGACGGCTTAACAAAAATAATAAATTAAATGATCTTACAGGTAAAGAATGGCTTAAGTTTACCAAGAGCTGGTTTATTCATCGTCCTCCCCGAAGAAAAACAGACGAGATACTTCATCCCGCTAAATTTCCGGAATCGCTTGTTGAAGAGTTCATTAAATTTTTCACAAAGAAAAACAGTTGGGTACTAGATCCTTTTATGGGAACAGGAAGTACTTTAATCTCTGCCGCCGGAGTTAATCGTAATTCTGTAGGAATAGAACTGAATAAAAATTATTACCGGACTTCATCCAACAGAATTTCAAAAAGAGAATTTAGGAAATTAGCTTTCCCGATAAATGGCAACTCGCTTCATCTGAAGGTATTGTTATCTGAAAATGGATTTGGGAAAAAACAATTTGACTATACGATTACTTCTCCTCCGTACTGGAATCAACTTCAAAGAAATTCAATACGACAGAAAGACAGATCATCAAAAGGATTGGATACAAAATATTCCGAGAATAAAAATGATATTGGGAACATAAATTCTTACGAAGAGTTTATAGAGAAACAAGCTCAAATATTCGATCAAGTGTATGATGTGACCAAAACGAATGGCTATCTTACAATTATTACCAACAATGTTTATTTTGAAGGAAGACTATATCCGTTAGCTTTCGATACGGCAATCTCATTGACAAAGCGCGGAGAAAAAAGCTGGATATTAAAAGACGAAAAAATTTGGCTGCAAGATGATAAAAAATTGATCGCACTTGGCGTAAACAATGCTTGGGTCGGCAACCGCCACCATCAATATTGTTTGATCTTTAGAAAAGAGAAATGATGGAAAGTATTTTATCAGTAAGCGAAATAACCGGACTTATCAAACAAACACTCGAAGAAAATTTTTCTGAAGTGAGTGTAATCGGTGAGATTTCAAATTTCAAAGCGCACGTTTCCGGGCATTGGTATTTCACACTAAAAGATGCAAACGCTCAAGTAAGCTGTACAATGTGGCGGGGAATTAACAATTATGTTTTCTTTACTCCGCAGGACGGAATGAAAGTAATCATTACAGGAAAAATAACTGTTTATCCTCCGCGCGGGAGTTACCAAATAGATGTTCGATCGATGAAGCCGGCCGGAGTCGGAGAACTTCAAGCAGCATTTGAAAAACTTAAACAAAAACTTTCTGCAGAAGGATTGTTCGATGAACAATTCAAAAAAACAATTCCAAAGTTTCCACAAAAAATTGGAATCGTTACGGCAATAGATGGCGCAGCATTTCAAGATATGAAAAGTATTGCTTCACGCCGTTATCCTTTAGTTGAATTAGTTATTGCATCTAGCAAAGTTCAGGGTGAAGGAGCTGCTGCAGAAATTGCCGAGAATATAAAATTGTTAAACAAATTTAATGATATTGATGTTATAATAGTCGGTCGCGGCGGCGGATCATTGGAAGATTTGTGGGCGTTCAACGAAGAAATTGTTGCACGTGCAATATTCGATTCGAAAATTCCAATAATTAGTGCAGTCGGGCATGAAATTGATTTTACAATTTCAGATTTTGTTGCCGATCTTCGCGCAGCAACTCCATCAGCAGCAATGGAGCTTGCAACACCAAGTAAAGATGAGCTCTTTGCTTTTATTGATGAATTTTCCGATTATTTCCCGGAGAAAATGCTGGAAATCGTTTCAAACTATAATGATGAAATTGATCAGGCAATTTCTTCTTATGGTTTCCGTGTCCCACTTGATATTGTAAAAAATAAGATGCAATTGCTGGATAATTTGATCTACCGTTTCCAAAATAACTTTGATATTAAACTTTCCGATCAGAAAAAGGGTTTGGAATTACTAGAAAGCAAAGTAGATTCTTTTAACGTTGATAACGTTCTTAAAAGAGGTTTTTCAATTATAAAGCAGAATGATAGATATATTACACGTAAGAAAAATTTAGATAAAGATAAATCATTAGAAATAAAATTTTATGACGGAGAAGTGAAAATAAAATGAGTAAGAAAAAAGAGAATACGTTTGAAGAATCATTAAACCGGCTTCAAGAAATCTCTAACTCACTTGAAAGCGGTGATGTTGGTTTGGAAGAATCAATCAAATTGTATGAAGAGGGAATTAATTTAGCTAAACTGTGCTACACAACTTTGAAAGACGCAGAATTAAAAGTGACGGAATTGAAAAAACAATTAGAACTAAGCATTAAACAATAATTTTGTAAACGACAGGATATTATTAATGGTTGATGAATCGAAATACAAAGTTCTTTTTAAGGTTAATTCGCCTGCTGATGTAAAAACTTTATCCATAACAGATCTTAAAACACTTTGTGTTGAAATCCGTGAATATATGGTTGATGTAATTTCACAGATTGGCGGACACTTCGGCGGCGGACTCGGGACCGTTGAACTTACAGTTGCACTTCATAAAGTTTTTGATACTCCGAACGATCTTATAGTTTGGGATACCGGTCATCAAGCTTATCCGCATAAAATAATAACCGGAAGAAGAGATCAGTTAAAAACAATAAGAAGATTAAATGGAATTAGTGGATTTTTAAAACGCAGTGAGAGTGAATACGATGCATTTGGTGCGGGGCATGCTTCAACATCAATATCTGCAGCACTTGGAATGGCAGTTGCGCGCGATATTCAGAAGTCAAATAAAAAAGTTATTGCCGTAATCGGCGATGGTGCAATGACCGGTGGAATGGCTTACGAAGCGATGAACAATTCCGGTTTGATTAAAAGTAATTTAATTGTTGTGTTGAATGATAATAATATGTCTATCGCTCCCAATGTTTGGCAAATCTCAAATTATTTCAGCGAGATGATCGCTCATCCGGATTATAATAGATTAAAAGGGGCAATCTGGGATCTAACCGGAAAGCTTGACAACTTTGGCGATAGAATTAGAAGAGTAACTGCACGGGTTGAATCCGGAATTAAATCTATGATTACACCAGGTATGTTATTCGAAGCTTTGGGATTTAGATATTTCGGACCAGTGAACGGACATAGTTTAGAACAGTTAATTAAAATTTTTGAACAGATAAAAAATCTAAAGGGACCAATCCTTGTTCATACAACAAGTGAAAAGGGAAAAGGTTATAAGCCGGCAGAGAATCATGTTCAGCGTTTACATGCTGCAACACCTTTTGATAAAGTAACAGGTGAATCAATAAAGAAATCCGGCGGAAGTCCAGCATACACAACAATTTTTGGTAATGCATTAGTTGAAATTGCAAAACAGAATCCTAAAGTGATTGGAATAACTGCCGCTATGCCCGATGGTACGGGGCTCGATATCTTTCAAAAAGAAATGCCTAACAGATATTTTGATGTTGGAATTGCTGAAGAGCACGCGGTAACTTTTGCTGCGGGAATGGCAACGCAAGGAATTATTCCTGTGGTTGCAATTTATTCTACTTTTCTTCAACGGGCATTCGATCAAATTATTCACGATGTAGCTCTGCAAAAACTTCATGTTCTTTTTGTTTTGGATAGAGCTGGTTTAGTTGGTGCAGATGGACCAACCCATCATGGTTCTTTCGATCTTACATATTTACGTTTGATACCTAATATGATTATCATGGCACCGAAAGATGAAGCTGAACTCCGTGATATGCTTTTCACAGCAGTTAATTATATGGATGGTCCAATTGCAATTCGTTATCCGCGTGGATCGGCACTTGGTGTTCCTGTAAATGAAGTATTCTCAGAGATCCCAATTGGCAAAGCTGAAAGATTAGTTAACGGACAAGATGTTGTTTTGCTGGCTGTGGGAAATATGGTCGAGTATTCTAAAAAAGCTTCAGAGAAATTATTGGCGGAAGGAATTCATTGTGAAATAATTAATATGCGTTTTATTAAACCTTTAGATGTTGATATTCTAAATGATGTAGTTACACGATTTGAAAAAATTGTAACTCTTGAAGAAAGTACAATTATAGGCGGATTTGGGACCGGCGTACTGGAATTTCTTGCCGAGAGAAATTTCAAGAATGATGTTCTTAGAATTGGTTTACCTGATAAATTCGTTGATCATGGAACTCAAGAAGAATTGCACAAGCTGTTGGGTATAGATCCGGACGGTATTGTTGAAAAAATTAAAAAATTTCTCAACACAAAAATAAATCGAGGGGTAGTAGCTTAATGGAAAAAACAAAAGTTGCCGTTATTGGTCTTGGCGGAATTGCTCAGTTAGTTCATCTACCTATATTATCAAAGTTGGTGAATGTTCAAATTTCTGCTGTTGTTGATAGAAACAAGAATCAGCTTAATTCTGTCGGAGATATATTCAAAATTGAAAAACGTTATACCGACCATAAAGAGATGCTTGATAACGAAGAGCTTGATGCAGTTATTATCGCAACGCCAACGAATACTCACTTAGATATTGCGTTAGATTGCTTAAGGTCAAATAAACACATCTTAATAGAAAAACCAATTGCAAGAAGCGTCTCTGAAGCAAAGCAAATAAATGCGGCATCAAAGAAATATAAGAAACAAGTAATGGTCGGAATGAACTTACGCTACCGTCCTGATGCCATGTTAATGAAAAGTTTAGTAAACAGCGGTGAACTTGGAGATATTTTTTATATCCGCTGCGGTTGGTTAAGGAAACAGAGCAGTGAACAAAAATGGTTTATAAATAAAAGCCAATCCGGCGGCGGTGTAATTATTGATCTTGGAATTTTGATTCTTGATTTAGCACTTTGGATTCTGAATGATAAAAAAATGAAAAGTGTTTCCGTTCAAAAATTTAATCATAATACAAAAGATGTTGAAGATTCCGCGATTGGGTTGGTTCGTTTTGATGACGATCGCGTAATTAGCTTTGAAGTAAGTTGGGGATTACATTCGGAGTGGGATAAATTTCATCTTGCAGCATTTGGCACTGAAGGTACTGCGCATCTAAATCCTTTACGCGCATATAAACGAATGGAATCAAGTCATATTGATTATACAGTTACAAATCAGGCTAATCAAACAAATCTATTTAAGAAATCTTATGAGAATGAATTAAAACATTTCATTGGAGTTGTAAGGGAAAATAATCCGGTCATTTCAACAGGAGACGATGCAGTTTCTTTAATGATTTTATTGGAAGCACTGTATAAATCGGCTAAACTTAGGAGAGAAGTAAATCTTTAATAATTATGCAAACAAAAATTCTTTTAGTTGATGATGAAAAAGATATTGTAGAATTTCTTCAATATAACTTGATCCAGGAAGGATTTAAAGTTATCACTGCATTTAATGGCAAAGAGGCGCTGGAAAAAATTTCTCAGAAACCGGATTTGATTATTCTAGATGTTATGATGCCGAAGATGGACGGTTACGAAGTATGTTCAAAGATCAGAGGTATGGAAGATTTTAAAAACACTCCGATAATTTTTTTAACTGCCAAAGCAAGCGAACAAGATGAAGTGCTAGGATTGAATATCGGCGCGGATGATTTTATTCAGAAACCAATTTCACCAAAGAAATTAGTTGCACGTGTAAAATCCAATCTTCGCAAGTTGGAAACATCTCTAACTGAAATTAACAAAAGTGCAGAAGTTAAAGCCGGTCCATTGACTATCAATAAAGAAAAATATACAGTTTCTCTTGCGGGGAAACAGATAGTATTTCCGAAAAAAGAATTTGAAATACTCGCTTATCTTGCATCTAATCCAGGAAAAGTTTTTCACCGAGATAGAATACTTGGGGATGTTTGGGGTTCTGAAATATTTGTTGTAGAAAGAACAATTGATGTTCATGTTAGAAAGATAAGAGAGAAGCTAGGAGATTATGCGGATTTGATTGAAACAATAAAAGGCGTTGGATACCGGTTTAAGAGCGATGAGTAATCTCAAAAAATATTTTTTCTTCTCAAAAAGAATAATTCTAGTAATCTATTCTGTCACAACATTCCTAATAATTTTGTTCTCTTATTTTTTCAATCTTACCTTAATACAATTGCTTGGAACAATTTTATTTTTTGCCATTCTGGATTCGCTCTTAATTTTTATAATCAGTAAAGGTCGGAAAGATGAATTATTAACAATTAAAAATGTAATTGAAAAGATCCGGACAGATAGTTTCTATTCTGCTGATGAAATAAAATTAGGAAACGACTTAAGAGAGTTGGAAGAAGAAATAAAATCAATGTTTTTAAGAACTCAAAATGATATAACTAATTTAAAAAGACTTGAACAAGTCCGGACGGAATTTTTAGGAAATGTTTCTCACGAATTACGCACCCCGATTTTTGCAATCCAGGGTTACATAGAAACATTACTTGATGGTGCAATAAACGATGAGAACGTGAACAAATCTTTTCTGCAAAAAGCTAATCTGCATACGAACAATCTAAATAATCTTCTTAACGATTTGATTAATATTTCGATGATTGAATCCGGACAGATGTTAATGAGTTTCCGTTATTTTAATGTTCACGAATTTTTAGAAGGAATAATTCACGAACTTAAACCGGTTGCTGAAAAGAAAAATCTTGAACTAAATCTTGTTGAATTCAATCCTAAATTACAATTATTTGGAGATAAGCAGCGGTTAAGACAAGTGATGACTAATCTTATTCAGAATGCACTGAAGTACACTGAAACGGGGAAAGTAGATGTTGGAGTTGTTGAAGAAGAAAATGCAGGAAGGATTTTTGTGCGTGACACAGGAATTGGTATTTCTCCAAATGATATTAACAGAATATTTGAAAGATTCTATAGAGTTGATAAAGACCGATCCAGAGAGATGGGCGGAACGGGATTAGGGTTAGCGATCGTTAAACATATAGTAGATGCACATGGTTCAAAGGTTGAATTAGTCAGTCATTTGGGAAAGGGAAGCGAGTTTTCATTTAGTCTGAAGAAATAATAAACGCAATTCATTAATAATTAGTCTAAAAACAAATCTTTTTCTATCAAATCCTATCTTAGAATTTAATTCATCAATTTATTGACATAAATAAGTGGTTTAGCTTATATTTACGGCTCAAAAATTGAGTGTTTGGAGGAAGAATGTTTGCAGTTGTTGATATCGCTGGGCAGCAATTTAAGGTGCTGGAAAATAACAAGTATTATGTCCCGCGCCTAGATGCTGAACCTAATGCAGAAGTCACGTTTGATTCCGTATTGATGTTAGGTGATGATAAATCCACTAAAGTTGGCACACCAAATATTAAAGGTGCAAAGGTTCAAGCAAAAGTTTTAGAACATCTTAAAGATGAAAAAGTAATTGTGTTCAAAAAGAAAAGAAGAATTTCTTATAGAAGAAAGAACGGACACAGACAACTATTAACTAGAATAGAAGTTACTAAGATTTCTTAGTAGCGGAGGATTTTTGAATGGCACATAAAAAAGGTCAAGGTTCATCCCGTAACGGTCGCGATAGTAATCCGCAGTATCTTGGTGTGAAAGCTTTCGGCGGAGAAAAAGTTACTGCAGGTTCAATCCTTGTTAGACAAAAAGGAACAAACTTTCATCCCGGTAAAAATGTAAAATTAGCCGGTGATCATTCTTTGTTTGCAACTGTTGATGGAGTTGTTAAGTTTGAAAGAAAAAAGAACGATAGACAATTCATCAGCGTTTACGAAGCAACAGCGTAAAAATTAGTTTTCAGTATATAGTATTTAGTATAAAGACCCCGGCACTTGGCGGGGTTTTTATTTTTAAATTTATTGTAACAAAGAATTTTTTTTTATTTGTTTCGTAAAATTTACATATCAAGCGTAATCTTTACACTACTTGACCATTTGTTCTTACGAAAAAACGGTTTTCAAAGCGGCTTAATTATTGTTTAATCTACAACTTGTGATAAAGACTAATTCTCCTTTGAAGTGTAAAAAAAATGATCTTTTAATAAATACCGTAGTTGTACTGATAGTATTTGTCGAAAAATTTATTACATTATTGGTGTATTAAAACGGGTGGTGTAATGTTCTTCTCTCACAAATCTCATTTCTTAAATAACAAATCATATTAACAAACTTGGGGTGGAATTATGGACTACTAAGAAATAATTAATCGGTTTAATTACGACCTTCCCGGCTCTTAGAAGGAAGAGAACAAAAAATATTTGATTGTGAGGTAAACAATGAAAAGAAAAATTTTAGAGAGTATGATTTCATTTCTAATTTTATCTACAATTAATATCTTCGGACAAAGTATTAAAGAATTTACTATCGCTGATTCTTCAATATATCCGTCTTTTGACTTTGATAAAAACGGACTTATTCACGCTGCCTGGATTAATGTAAAAGACAGACAAATCTATTATAGTGTAATGGATAAGAATGGCAATATAATAGTTGAGCCTAAGAAGAATGAAAAATCATACTGGTGCAGCGGTACCAGGATAGTTACAAAGAACGAGAAGAAAATAATTGTATGGACACAAGGTGAGGGCTATGTGTCTACGTTCAATTCGTGGATTTGGGGTCAACAGTCTAATTTGTATAATGATAGCCAGAAAACAACAATTGAGTATAATTCAGTATTTTATGATTCTTATCGTAGTGGTGCGTTTCCTGCATTTATTAACGATACTACTTATTATGTCATTTGGGGTGGAGGTGGTCCGAATTACTCTTCCGCTATTTGGGGACAAAAACAGACCACAAGTTTAAGACCGCTAGGAAATAATGTAGTACTTAGTGATAGTAATGATCTAAACTTAATTCTAAGGCATAGAATGCCAACCCTACTGAATATACCTGATCAAAAAAAATATTGTGTGTTATGGATTGATAATAGAGAAAAGAATAATAACATATATGCAAGATTTTTTGATTATCAAGATAGACCTCTAACAAGCTCTTTCCGTATAAACGATAAGAAAGGTGCTGGTGAAAACATCTTTTATTATAGTGCGAAGATTTCATCAAAAAATGAGATAGTAATTACATGGTGTGATGTAATAGAACAACGATGGAATATTTTTCTTAAAAAAATTGATAGTGTCGGGAGTACAATTATACCTTCAAAACTAATTACTGATAATCAAGATAATATATGCGAGTATCCAGCAGTTGATTTGGCAATAGACGAGGAATCTAATGTAGCTGTTGCTTGGGAAGCATATAATAAAAATCAATTTAGTCGAATTGTCATACGAGGATTCGATAAAAATTTTAATAGGATAGGTGAAGTAAATAATATGCTTTCTGATTCTACACACGCATATTATTATTTATGTTCAATTCAATTTTACAATAAAAATCTATATTTCCGCTGGTCGAATACAGAAAATATGAACCCGACAGTAATGATGTGGATCATTCCTGCAAATCTTATTACTTCGGTACAAGACTATCAGCAATCTAATTATCAGTATAATGATAATGCTTACATCTCAATAAGTGGTATATATCCCAATCCATTTAATAACAGTACAACCATTAATTTTACTTTGAATGAAAACATGCAATTGCAAATTAAGGTATATGATTTATTAGGAAGAGAGGTAGCAAATTTAGCAAATGGAGTTTATGAAGCCGGTAAACATGATATTACTTTTGATGCTAGCAAACTACCAAGCGGAATTTATTTCTATAATCTAATAACAGGAAGTAATTCTATCAGTAAAAAAATGTTGTTGGTTAAATAATTAAGGTAAGAAGAAAAGTAGAGCGAATCGCCGATTCGCTCTACAAATTAAATTAGAAACCAAGTCTTGTCATATCTTCAACCAATCCTTTTACTGCTTTAACAGAATTATCAAGAGAGGATTGTTCTTCAGCGTCAAGTTTAAATTCAATAATTCGTTCAGCTCCATTAGCTCCTAATACAGCCGGTACACCAACGTAATATCCTTTAATTCCAAACTCGCCGTTTAAGAATGCACAAGTCGGGAGAATTCTTTTTTCATCGTATAAGATAGCTTCACTCATAGCAACAGCCGAAGAAGCCGGTGAATAGAATGCTGAACCTGTCTTCAATAATTTAATAACTTCACCGCCTGCCATTTTAGTCCTGTTAACCATTGCATCCATAACTTCTTTTGCTTTGTTCTTATCATTGTATTTTCTTTCCAATAATTCCATAATCGGGATGCCATTTACATTTGCATATCTTACGATTGGAACCATAGTGTCACCATGTCCGCCAAGAACCATAGCATTAACATCTTTAACTGAAACGCCAAGTTCCCAAGCGATGAAAGTAGCAAAGCGTGATGAATCAAGAATGCCGGCTTGACCAATTACACGATTTGTGGGGAAGCCGGTAATTTTTTGAAATAGTGTTACCATTGCATCAAGAGGATTAGAAATTACAATTACGATTGCATTAGGTGCATATTGTTTTACATTCTCAGCAACAGTCTTCATAATTTTAGCATTCGTTACAAGAAGATCATCGCGGCTCATGCCGGGTTTTCTTGGAAGTCCTGCCGTGATAATTACAAGATCAGATCCTTCAATATCTTTGTAATCATTCGTCCCTCTAAGATTAACATCAAACGAATCAACTCTTGAAGCTTCCACTATATCAAGTGTTTTACCTTGAGGAAGATCTTCTACGATATCAAATAAAACTACATCACCTAATTGTTTTTGAGCGATCAATTGTACAAGTACGCCACCAATCTGTCCGCCGCCGATTAAAGCAATTTTTTTTCTTGCCATAAAATTCTCCATTTGTAATAAATAAATAGATATACAGACAAAATATATGAAGAATGAGTTCAATTTTCATAAAACAAATTTGGACTAAAAATACAGTTGGTATTACTTTAACTTAATTTCTAGAATAGCTTCTGTTCCGGTAGGGGTAAAATTATATCTGAGATCGTTCAAAAAAGAACGCATGATGTGTATTCCTCTTCCGCTGTCCTTCAATATATTTTCCGGTCTTGTTGGATCAGGTACGGAATCAATATTAAATCCCTTCCCTTCATCTTTTATGATAACGGTCATTTTATCTTCATCAACCTTAACTGTAATCTTTACTTTTTTATTTACGTCTAGTTTATTTCCATGGACTATACTGTTTGAAGCGGCCTCTGAAAAAGAAAGTGCTAAGCTATTTAGCTTTTCATCATTCAAATTATATTTTTTTGCCAATTCAATTATGAACTCTTCAAGTTCTGGCAAAAACTCAGGATCGCTTTGAATTTCTTTCTCGTAAATTATTTCCGGCAAGGTTTCTCCGCCATTAATTCAATCAGTTGTGTCGAAAAATATAATTACTTGTTCATTGTTACAATAGTAAATCATAAGGATTCAAAAAAATTAGATTTTATAATTAAGCTTAATACTCATATTTGCCATTTCGCGGTTCGTGTTATCTTCGGACTTTATAAACTCATACCAACCATATAACTTAAGATTAATCTTTTCTCCAACCATGTAGCTAATTTCGGCAAGCGGTCCTATACTTCTGTAATCAGAGATTTTAATTTTTTCAATTCCCTTGTTATAATTGAATGTCTCTAATGAAAAGTAACGAATGCCTAATCCGATACTAAGCGATTGAAACTCATAATATATTTTTGGATCAGCATACTGTTCGCTTAAATAACGTAGCGGTTTACTTGAAAAACTTGACCACTTAAAATCACCCTGTTCTGATAATTTTAAATAACCGGAAAAAAATAATCTGATCCTTCGGCTGAATTTATAATCGGAAGAATCTCTAAACACAAATTGGCGGAAAGAATAACTTCTAAAATTAGGATTGAGTTCTTCATAATCGAAAACGGTGTAATTAGCCGATACTTCAGCAGAGTTTGATGATGAAAAATTCCCGGTTCTAAATGCACCCCCTGATGAAAACTTTAGGGTTCTCTTATTATTGTTATTTGAGCTACGCTGTGCAAAAATATAAACTAGTTTGTTTAGACTTCCTTCTAGATTAACAAATATTCTGAAAAATGGGTTGAACTCTTTTTCAAAAAGTATCCTTCCAATTGATAACAACTCGTCCCTATCATCATAATTAAGATTGCTTGGGGTGTCGTACTTTAATTTTCTATGGAAAATGCTGAATGTGATTTTATCGTTACGTGATAAATTTATTTTGCTGAGTAGTGAAATATTGGCAAACTGGGAAGTGTTGTTTTTTTGTTGTTCAATATCATTTCGCTCATCAATAATAATATTATTTAATCCATCAATGGACATCGGCTGATGTTTTTCATCTCTTTCGGAAAATGTAAAACGGAATGATAAATTAATATCATCTGTTAAATAATCTGCAGAAGATGCAAAATCAATTCGCGATTCTTCAATTCGTGTATCATAATTTGTGTTCGCAACATTTGTAAATGATATATAACGAGTGTCCCGGTCAATTCTACGCCAAGCAATCCGGCCTTGAATATCGAATGATAACGGGGAATTTGTTGGTATGAATTTTATCCTATCCTGTATTGAGTAATTTGATTCGATCCTACTCTGAATATTGTTGGTAATATTAAATTGTGCCGCACTTAAAGGGTCTGCAGTAAAGTAAAAATCTTTTCTCTGCTGTGAATAGTCTGCCGATATCGAGTTGTGGAAACTTTCTTCAAATGTGTTGTTCAAATCAAAACTTATTAGGCGTAAAAAATTTTTTCTTGGGGATATATCTTCGTTTTGAAATTTCATAAGAGATGATAAATCAAAATCTCCGAAGTTGTATCTATCAATATTAAATTCCGAACCGTAAATAAATCCATTATCAGCTTCGCCGATCTGATTGTTCTGTGAAAAACCACCGAACGGAGTAATTTCCATATTGTTTATCGGGATGAATTTTGTAAATACAGTTGTAGTAAGAAGAGATGTTTTATTTATTGCTAATTCTCGATCATCAGTATAAAAATTATTATTTATCAAAACGCCTAGTTTAAATTTCTCGGTTAAATCATACTGTCCCAAAGCCCAAAGAAATTGTTCATCTTTTATGTTTTTAGTTGAGGATTTTGTAACAGTTGAGTTGAAGTTTTCTCTTAAGCCGAAAAATAATTTATCAGAGCCAAGAAAATATTTTAGAAATGTACTATAATTAAAAGTGTTGAGTTGTTTGTCGAAATTATTGGTTATCTGTTTATCACTGAAACTTGATTTAGAAAAGCTCAAACTATCTTTCCCAACTTGAGCAGAAAGGGCAGAGTTAATCAAGAATAGAATAAAATATATTTGAATTAATTTTTTCAATAAATTCATTTATTTATTAGGGAATATAAGTAAATGTATAACTTTCACTAAAACTATTCGGATCCATATCACTTGAAGTATATGTAAAGACGCGCCAAGTGTAAGTTTTTGATGATTCAAGCTGCACTGTCGAAGCATCAATTATTATTTCTTGATCTTCTAATTCGGAAGTGAAATCAAATTCCTTAACAGTTCCATAAACACCATTTGATTGGATTACTAACTTATATCTGGCTGGCAAAGAAACAGTTTTGAATCGAAATTCTGTAAGCGCTTGAATTATAGAATTATTGGAAGGAAAAATTAGTGTAGGTGAATTCAATACTACATCACTAATTACTAAAGTTGATGGACTTGTTAAATATCCTTTATCAACAGCTTTAATTTTATAGTAATATTTTGTTAGAGGTAAAATGTTTTTATTATCGGAATAAGAAGTAAGTTGAGTAAAATCTAAATAGTGTAAAGTATCTGTATCGAAGACTTCTGATGCGCTTCTATAAATATAATATCCTTTAATATCAGTGTCCCAAGGAGAATCCCAATAAATTAGTATTGTTGGAGTAGATGGCCAATTGCGTGCATTAATTCTAACATTCATTGGCGATAATGGTGCGTAAATGTTAATTGGCTTCGCATAAACAAAATCCGTCATCGAACTTTCATGACCAAATGAATTGATAACACTAACTTTATAATAATAAGTTGAATCATATTCTAAATGTTCATCAATAAAATAATTATCATTAACCTGTGTTATGAAGATAAAATTATTCGGCTTATTGATACTGCGAAAAATTTTATATCCAGCAATATTGCTCTCAGAATTTTTGTCCCACTCGATACCGATCTGCCCATCTTGCGCTCCGAAAACTTGCAGATTGGTAGGAATAGCCGGAGGTCTTCCGTCATCAATCGGTTCTACTAAACTCTCCCGGCTGCAGCTTAAGAATAATATAAATACTATAGAGAGATTTATTAATTTAAATCTTAACAGCATATCCTCGTTTGGGTATTGTAATATTTTTGAATCCAGCAGTCTCAAGATGATTTTTATAAATTTCTTGCTGATCAATTTCTCCATGAACAAGAAAAATATTCTGCAATCTTTTCTTATCAAGTTTTGAAGTATAATTAATT
>Ga0082335_1002723_pt1 | contig 31930 bp, 34 predicted proteins | sample Subgrocontami58m_FD_72375 | JGI IMG/M metagenome (GOLD analysis project Ga0082335, IMG submission 72375) | Subsurface groundwater microbial communities from S. Glens Falls, New York, USA - GMW37 contaminated, 5.8 m (SPADES assembly) (version 2) ...
ATTCGCCGCGGGCGAGGGCGGCCAGAGCGGCTGGCCCGCCCCGCCGCTGGCGCCGTGGCTGGAGAAGGCCGTGACGGAGGCCTCGCAGGAGGCCTTCGGCGCGCCGGTCGCCTACATGGGCGAAGGCGGCACGATCCCGTTCATGGGCATGCTGGGCGACAAGTTCCCCAACACGCAGTTCGTCATCACCGGCGTGCTCGGTCCGCATTCCAATGCCCACGGTCCCAACGAGTTCCTGCACATCCCGACGGGAAAGCGCGTGACGGTAGCAACGGCACGGCTGATCGCGATGCACTACGGCCGGAAGGGCAAGTAGCGGGCAGGCAGCGCCGGGCAGAGTGCAGTCACCGCCAGCATTTGCTCACGCAGATGTGAACTGCAGGTTCAGCAGGAATATGCTAGAAATTTCGATAGGCTGACGCTTGGACTGCGCCGGCCTTTTTCATTTCCGGCACGACCTCCCGCGGCACGCCCGCGGGTCGCCTCATGGCCTGGTGCAGCCGCCGCGGGTCCTGACCCGTGGACAGTCCCAAGAACAACGCCGTCTCAACCACACGCCGAATAACGACGTGGGAACAGACACTTGACGATGCCTGGGAAACAGGCGCGCCGGGGTTCGTGCAAAAGAAGACTCCGGGAGTTGAGTAAAAGCCAATGGAATCAGGCTTATCCCGGAATCCCGGACAGGGTCGCGGACAACACGCGTTACATTCGGGTGTCCGCAAATATCGGGCGAAAAGCCCGCCGTTACTGGCTTTCCGGCGTGCGGAGAGCTGGAATCGCAGGGGTGGACTTGGCGGAGGACTTGGAGGGGGACTTAGGCTCTAACCGCCCAGCTCTTCCTTCAGCATCTCCAGTTCCAGCCACTCACTCTCGGCGGCGTCGAGCTCGGCCTGAGCGACGCCCAGGCGGGCGCTTTTGGCGGCGAAGGCCTTGGGGTCGCGGGCGTAGAAGCCGGGATCGGCCAGGGCCGCGTTGATGGCCGCCATCTCGGCGTGCAGGGCATCGATCTTCTTGGGCAGCTCGACCAGCGCCCGCTCGCGCTTGTAGCCCAGCCGTCGGGCCGGCGCCGTCTCGCGCGGTGGCGCCTTCTCCTTGCGGGCGGCGACGGGCGCCTGCTCCGCCGGGCGCGGGCCGCGCTGGGCAAGGTAGTCGGAATAGCCGCCGGCATATTCGACGGCGGTGCCGTCGCCTTCCAGCGCGATGGTCGACGTGACGAGCCGGTCGAGGAAATCGCGGTCGTGACTCACCAGCAGGACGGTGCCGTCGTAGTCGTTCAGGGCCTCCTGCAGCAGGTCGAGCGTGTCGGCGTCGAGATCGTTGGTCGGCTCGTCGAGCACCAGAAGGTTGGACGGCGCGGCCAGCGCCTTGGCCAGCAGCAGGCGGTTGCGTTCGCCGCCGGAGAGCGTGCGCACCGGCTGGCGCGCCTGCTCGTCGCGGAACAGGTATTCGCGCAGATAGGTCATCACGTGCCTGGTTTGGCCGCGCACCAGCACGTGATCGTTGCGGTCGGCCAGGATCTCCCATGGAGTCTTGTCGGGATCGAGGGCGGCGCGGCGCTGGTCGATCACCACGGGCAGGAGATTGGCGCCGAGCTTCACCGTGCCGCTGTCGGGCTCGAGCTCGCCGATCAGCATCTTGAGCAGGGTCGTCTTGCCCGCGCCATTGGGGCCGATCAGGCCGATGCGGTCCTTGCGGAAGATGCGGGTCGAGAAATTCTCGACGATCACCTTCTCGCCCCAGCGCTTCGAGATGCCGCGCGCGGTGATGGCGAGCGCGCCCGACGACTGGGCTTCGCCGACCTCGATGGTGGCGCGGCCGACCGGGCCGATCTGCTCGCGGCGCTGCTTGCGCAGCTCGCCCAGCGCCCGCAGGCGGCCCTCGTTGCGGGTACGCCGGGCGCGGATGCTCTTGCCCGCCCATTCGGTCTCGCGCTCGATCAGGCGGTCGAGCTTGTGCCGTTCCGTCGCCTCGCGTTCGAGGATATCCGCCGACCAGGCGTCGAACTCGGCATAGCCCCTGTCGAGACGGCGGACGATGCCGCGGTCGAGCCACAGCACGGCGCGGCTGAGGTTGGCGAGGAAACGCCGGTCATGGCTCACCAGCACATAGGCGCCCCGCCAGCTCCCGAGCCTGGCCTCCAGCCACTCGATGGTCGGCAGGTCGAGATGGTTGGTGGGCTCGTCGAGCAGCAGAACGTCGGGTTCGCCGACCAGCGCCCGGGCGAGCGCCGCCCGACGGGCCTCGCCGCCCGACAGGCCGGCAGGCGACCGGGTTCCGTCGAGCTTCATTTCCTCGAGAAGGGCGGCGACGCGGTAGTCGGAGGGGCCCAGCGAGTCCGGCAGCGCCGACGCCACATAGTGGCCGACGCTGGCGTGGCCCGAGAAATCCGGCTCCTGCGGCAGCGTGGCGATGGTGGCCCCCGGCTGGACGAAGCGCGTGCCGCCGTCGGCGATCGGCTCGCCCGCCAGGATGCGCAGCAGCGTCGACTTGCCGGCACCGTTGCGGCCGACCAGCGACAGGCGCTCGCCGGGCGCGATGGCGAGCTCGACGCCGTCCAGGATCGTCTGGTCGCCGAGGTGGAAGCGGATGCCGCTCAGCGCGAGAAGGGGTGGGTCAGCCATCGGTCATAATTTTAATGGGCGGGTGTCATGGCCGAACCTGTCCCGATGGGCAAGGACAACCGGCGGGGCTAGGATCGCGCATGCTGCGGGCGGTGGGGGAACCGAGGCGGATCGATCGAGCCATCAGGCGCCTGCAGGGTGCGCTGAAGGGCGTACCCGCGCGCGGCGTGCGGCTGACCTGGCGCGGCGGCGAACTCGTCACCACGATCCGCTGGGCGCGCGACGATCATTTCTGGTGGGCATTCGACGCGCGCGCGGCAAGGACGGACGGTGGCGGAAGATCGACCGGCGCGCGCCATGCCCTGCTGCTGGGCCATGCCGTCCATCCGCCGACCAGGCGCGAGAGCATCACCTGCGAGATCAACCTGCCGCTGGGCGGCGCCGACCGCAAAGTCGCGGGCATCATCGTCGCCGACGCCGAGGGCGCGCTCTATCTCGCCCATTCCGGCCGCATGGGCGGCGCACGGACGGGCCAGCGCAAGGCGGGCTTCCGCGACTTCCTCGCCGACGGCGTGTGGCGGCCCCTCGTCTGGCCCGATGGCGCGGAATCGGAGGTGCTGATCGTGGCGCCGCTCGACAGCCCTCGCCTCACCCGCCTGCTCGGCCAGTTCGTCGATTCGGTGCGCCGCTTCAAGGCGGGCGAAGCGCCGGTCGCGCGGACCGGGCTCTGCGTCGAGCCGAGGCCGGTCGATTCGGCCACTGCCGCCTGAGACCGGCGTCTGGTCGACGGGGCGCTGCACGAGGAACTGGCGAAGCGCGGCCTGTTCGGCGGGGCGGCCGATCTTTTTTCCCTGCGCGGCGAACGCCCGCAGCCGCTGTTCGCCCTGGTGGCCGACGGACGGCCGGAGGAACTGGCCCTCGCCGTGGGTGCGCTGTCGCTGGCCGCGGCGCGCGGCGGGCGCGGCGTCCGGCCGATCCTGATCGCGCCGGCGGCCCTGGTGGCCCGCGACGATGCGGCCCTCCATGTGTTGCCCTTCGCCTGCGTGAGCTTTCGCTGGCGCGGCGCGCGCGCCATCTTCGATGGCCTCGACGACGCGTTGGCGTAGAGTTGCCGGATGGTGATGGGTCTCACGACAGGGCTATGGGTGAGCGCGCAGGTGCGGCTGTGCGATCGCGCCTTCATTCCGGCCGCCGTGGTGCGGCGCGGCGACCCCGATGCCGGCACGGTGCTGCTCAAGATCAACCGCTTCGAGGACGGCGTCACCGTCTACACCCAGGCGAGCACGCTCGACGACGAACCGGCGTGGAGCCGCGGCACCGGACCGAAGCCGGTGCCGGAAGCCGAGGCCGACGCCTACATCGCCCGCCAGGTCGCGCGCGACCCCGATCTCTGGGTGATCGAGATCGAGGACCGCAAGGGTCAGTACAAGCTGGATGGGAAGATCGTGTGATCAGGCCCTCCTCCCTTCGCATACTCCGCGCAGGGAGGAGAAGCGTGGTCACTGCGCCGGCAGCACCGTCATCGGGTCGAGGGTCTTGTTGCTGCGGCGGACCTCGAAATGGACCCGGGCATCGGCCTTGGCGATGGCCTGGCCCTTCTTCACGGCATCGCCCTTCTTGACCTGCAGCGACTCGTTGTTGGCGTAGGCGGTGATCCAGCCGCCGCTATGGCTCACCAGCACGAGGTTGCCCATGCCGCGCACCTCGTTGCCGGCATAGACGACCGTTCCGGCGTCGGCGGCCTTCACCGGCGCGCCCTTCTCGGTCTGGATGTCGATGCCGTCGTTCTTCTGGCCGGCGGTAGTTGTGCCGTAGTTGGCCACGACCTTGCCGTGGACCGGCCAGGCGAAGCGCGGCGGTGGCGGCGTGGCGGGCACGGTGACCGATTGCGAGGCCGGGCTGAGCGGGGTCGGCTGGCCGGCGGGCGCGGCGGACCGCGGCGCCTCGCCCTGGGCGGCCGGCGGTGCCAGGCCTTCGCGCTTGACGGGGCCGGGGGCGGTGCCGGCGGCGGCCGTTTCGGTGCCGGGCACGGAGTCCGGCACATATTTGGCGCCCGGCATCTGCAAGCTCTGGCCGGCGCGGAGCCGGTGCGGCGGCTGCAGCTTGTTGCGCTCGACGATGGTCTGGATCGGCACGCCGTACTTGAACGACAGGGCCTCAACCGTGTCCTTGTCCTTCACGACATAGACCGGCACGGCATTGGGGCCGGCGCCGGAGCCGGGATATTCCATGGTGCCTTCGCGGGCACCCATGACGGACGTACAGGCGCCGAGCGCGGCCGAGAGCGACGCTGCCAGGAACAGCGTGCGCGACCAGCCGGCCCATCGCGAGAGGTGGCGAGGGGCTCTTTTCATGAATTCATTTTACTGCATCATGAATCCGGCGGGAATCGGGCCGATGACGATTTCCGGGGACGCTATCGGACCCGGTTTTCACCCCTGACCGAGGACCGGCAGCGGGCCGGTGACCAGCGGCACGAAGCGGACGGGCATCAGGGTGTCGCGCTGCAGCCCGCTCTCGCTCTTGACGATGCGCTCGACGACCTGGGTGGTCGGATCGCGGCCCACCGGCACGATCAGGATGCCGCCCATGGCGAGCTGGTCGATCAGCGCCTGCGGCCGCTCGTCGGCAGCGGCGGTGACGATGATGCGGTCGAACGGCGCCTGGCCCGGCCAGCCCTTGCTGCCGTCGCCGATGTCGAACACGACGTTGTGGATGCGCAGGTCGAGCAGCAGCCGCTCGGCTTCCCGGGACAGCGGCTTGTAGCGCTCGATCGAGTAGACGCGCCGCGCCAGCTTGGCGAGCACGGCGGCCTGGTAGCCCGAGCCGGTGCCGATCTCGAGCACCTTCATCCGCGGGCCGACGCGCAACGCCTCGGTCATGGCGGCCACGACCAGCGGCTGGCTGATGGTCTGGCCGAAGGCGATCGGCAGTGCCGTGTTTTCCCAGGCGCGCTCGACGAAGGGCGCCGATACGAAGCGCTCGCGGTCGATGGCGGCGATGGCCGCCAGCACTTTCTCCTCGACGATGCCCGAGTTGCGCAGCTCGGCAATCAGGCGCTGCATGGCCGCGACGTTCACGGCGACCGCGCCCGCCCTATTCCACCGCGAACAACGAGCCGAACTTGCGGCGCGTGGCCTCGTGGGTGAGATCGAGGTGCAGCGGCGTCACCGATATGTAGCCGCCGCGCACGGCCGTGATGTCGCTCTCCTCGTCGCGGTCGTGCTCGCCCGGCGCATAGGCGATCCAGTAGTAGGCGCCGCCGCGCGGGTCGGTGCGCTCGACGATGTGGCCGCCGAAGGCGCGCACGCCCTGGCGCGTGACGCGCGTGCCCTTCACGGCGCCGGCCACCACATCGGGGAAGTTCACGTTGACCAGCACGTTGCGCGGAATGCCGCCCGCCAGCACGCGCCGTGCGACGTCGGCCCCGAACTGCGTGGCGGTCTCCCATTTCAACGGATGCGGATGCGTGTAGGCCTGGCTGAAGGCGATCGAGGGGATGCCCAGCAGGCACCCTTCCATGGCGCCGGCGATGGTGCCCGAATAGGTCACGTCGTCGGCCATGTTGCTGCCGCGGTTCACGCCGGACAGGACGATGTCGGGCTTGCGGTCCTTCATCAGGTGCTTCGCCGCGAACAGCACGCAGTCGGTCGGCGTGCCCTCCAGGGCGAACCTGGTCTCGCCGAGCTGGCGCGCCCGCACGGGGTGGGTGAGCGAGAGCGAATGGCCGGCGCCGCTCTGATTGTATTCCGGCGCCACGATCCAGACGTCGCGCGAGAGCTGGCTCGCGATGTCGATCATGGCATCGAGGCCGGGCGCGTTGATGCCGTCGTCGTTGGTGACGAGGATGCGGGCCTTGGTGAGGTCGACCGGCTTCACTTGCGGGACTTCATTTGCGAGAGGGTGGTGCAGGAACGAGAGCGAGGCCGCCCATGTAGGGCCGCAGGACCTCGGGTACCGTCACCGAACCGTCCTCGTTCTGGTAGTTCTCCAGGACGGCGACCAGGGTGCGGCCGACGGCCAGCGCCGAGCCGTTCAGCGTATGCAGGAAGCGCGTACCCTTCCCTTCCCCCGGCCGGAAGCGCGCATTCATCCGGCGTGCCTGGAAGTCGCCCATGTTCGAACAGCTCGAGATCTCGCGATAGGCGTTCTGGCCGGGCAGCCAGACCTCGATGTCGTAGGTCTTGCGCGACCCGAAGCCCATGTCGCCGCCGCACAGCACGACGGTGCGGAAGGCAAGGCCGAGCCGCTTCAGCACTTCCTCGGCACAGCCCGTCATGCGCTCGTGCTCGGCGGCCGACTGCTCGGACGTGGTGATGCTCACCAGCTCGACCTTGGGGAACTGGTGCTGGCGAATTATGCCGCGCGTGTCCTTGCCGGCCGAGCCCGCCTCGGAACGGAAGCACGGCGTGAACGCGGTGAAGCGCAACGGCAGCTCTTTCTCGTCCAGCACCATGTCGTTCACCAGGTTGGTGAGCGAGACCTCGGCGGTCGGTATCAGCCAGTAGCCGTTGTCGGTGTGGAACATGTCCTCGGCGAACTTCGGCAGCTGGCCGACGCCATAGACCGCGGTGTCCTTCACCAGAAGCGGCGGATTGACCTCGGTGTAGCCCCCCTCAGTCGTGTGGAGGTCGAGCATGAACTGCGCCAGCGCGCGTTCGAGCCGGGCGAGGTGCGCCTTGAGGAACACGAAGCGCGACCCCGAGATCTTCACCGCCTGGGCGAAATCTATCTCGCCGGTGGCCTCGCCCAGCGCCACGTGGTCCTTGGGCGCGAAGCTGAAGTTGCGCTGGTTGCCGTGGCGGCGGATTTCCACGTTGCCGTGCTCATCGGCGCCTTCGGGCACGTCGTCGAACGGCAGGTTGGGCAGCACTTCGAGCCGGTGCGTCAGCTCCTCGTCGAGGCGCGCCGCTTCGGCTTCGCCCTTCCTGAGCGACTCCTCCAGCGCTGCGACCTCCGCCATCAGCGCGTCGGCCGGCTCGCCCTTGCGCTTGGCGATGCCGATCTGCTGGCTGAGCGCCTTGCGCCTGGCCTGCAGCCCTTCGCTCCCGGAGATGGCGGCGCGGCGGCGCCTGTCGATCTCCAGCAGCTCGGCCGACAGCGGCGCCAGGTTGCGCTTCTTCAGGCCGGCGTCGAAAGCCTCGGGGCTCTCGCGGATGAAACGTATGTCGTGCATGGCCTAACTCGCAGGGTCCCTTGCCGCATCGCCCGCCTTCTTCTCTTCCTCGGCCTTCTTCTCGGCCTCCTCGGCCTGCAGCTCCTCGGCCTCGGCCTTCTTGTCGGCAGCAGCGCGTTTCCGCTCGATCACGCGGCCGATCACGATGCTGAGCTCGTAGAAGACCAGCAGCGGGATGGCGAGCGCCAGCTGGCTCACGACGTCAGGCGGCGTGAGCACGGCGGCGACAATGAAGGCCACGACGATGGCGTAGCGGCGCTTGGAGCGCAGCCCTTCGGTGGTGACGATGCCGACCTGGACCAGCAGGGTCAGCAGCACCGGCACCTCGAAGGCGAAACCGAAGGCGAACACGAGCTGCAGGATGCGCTCGAGATAGTCCGAGGAGCGCAGGGTCTTCTCGATGTCGGGCGGCGCGTACTGCGTGAGCATGAAATTGATCACGTAGGGCAGCACGACGTAATACATGACCGCGCAGCCGGCATAAAACATGAACGGCGTGGCGACCAGGAACGGCACGAAGGCGCGCTTCTCGTGCCGGTAGAGGCCGGGCGCCACGAACAGCCAGATCTGCACCGCAATCAGCGGAAAGCCCACGATCAGCGCCACGAAGGCCGAGAGCTTCACCGTGACGAAGAAGAACTCGAAGATGTCGAGGACGATGACCTTGTAGCCGTCGGCCAGCGCGGGCTGGATCAGGAACGAGAAGATCGGCTTGGCGAAGTAGAACGTGACGAAGAAGACCAGGAAGAACCCGACCAGGGCATAGATCAGCCGTTTGCGCAGCTCGATCAGATGATCAAGCAGCGGCATCGGCTTGTCGTCTTCGGGTCCGTCGTGCGCTTGGGTCAAGATCTGCGTCGCAGCATGGCTGGCGCGTTATGCCGCCCTTTGCGCCTCAATTCAAAGTGCTAATTGCGCCTTAACCGGCGACCACAGCCTTTGCCGGCCGCTCATCTGCAGGCGCAGTCGCAACGGGCTCCGCCGAAGGTGCTGTTTCGGCCGCCATGACAGCCGGCTCGGGCACGGGCCCGATAACCGGTTCGGGCGCGGCAGGCGACGGTTCGGCCGCGACCTGGGGCGCCGATTCCGGCTCGGCCAGCGGATTGTCGATCGAGCTCCTGGCGTCGGCCAGGGCCTTCTCGCCCTCGGTCACGCCTTCCTGGATCATGCTCTTGATCTGCTTGGTCGGGTCGAGCGACTGCAGGTCGAGCCCCGGCACGGCCTCGAGCTGCTTCTTCACGTCGTCGAGTTCGGACTGGCGGACCATCTCGTCGACATGGCCGCGGAACTCCGACGCCATGCCGCGCATCTTGGACATCCATTTGCCCCAGCCGCGCAACATGTTGGGCAGCTCCTTCGGGCCGATGACGACCAAGGCCACGATCGCGATGACCAGAAGCTCAGGACTGTCGATACCGAACATCGGCGTTCAGACCCGGACTCGACTTGCTGCGGCTGCCGGCCCCGTCAGACCTTGGCAGCGCTGTCCTGGTGGACCTGGCCACCCGCCACGGCCCCTGGGGGCGTGGTCGTGGCCTGCGCCGAGATCGGCTTGGCGGTGTCGCCCGGCTGCTGGCCCGGCTGGGCCTGCGGCGGTTCCTCCGGGCTCGCGCCGACGCCCTTCTTGAAGGCGTTGAGGCCCTTTCCGAAGTCGCCCATAAGCTGCGAGATCTTGCCGCGACCGCCGAACAGCAGCAGCACCACGGCCAGCACGATGAGCCAGTGCCATACGCTGAAGCTACCCATGTGAAAATGCTCCCAAAAACGATTTCGATCGGCGTATCGAATTCATGAGGGGTGATTATGGCACCCCGGCAGAAGCCCCGGCAACCTGCCGAATGCGGCAAGACCTAGGCTGAGCGAACCGATTCATCGGCCGCGAGAGGCTCGTCTGCCTCATCCTCGGTCGGTTCGAGCGGTAAATCTGGCTCATCCGGACGGAATATGGGGGGCTGGGAGCGCGGGTCCAAGAGCCCCGCGGCCTTCAATTCCTCCTGTCCCGGCAGATCGTCGAGGCTGGGCAGGCCGAAATGCTCGAGGAAGAAATCGGTCGTGCCCCAGGTCACTGGCTTGCCCGGCGCCCGGCGCCGGCCCATCGGCTTGATCCAGTTCTGCTCGAACAGCAGGTCGAGCGTGCCCTTGCTCAGGCCGACGCCGCGCACCTGCTCGATCTCCGCGCGCGTCACCGGCTGGTGATAGGCGATGATGGCCAGAGTCTCGACCGAGGCCCGCGACAGCTTGCGCGTCACCGGCCGCTCGATCTTGAGCTTTTCCGACAAGTCGGGCGCGGTGCGGAAGGCGTAGCCGCCGGCCACCGTCACCAGATTCACGCCACGCCCGGCGTAGAGCTCGGCGAGATCGGCCAGCAGCCGCTTGACGTCGGCGTCGTTGGGCAGCCGTTCGGCGAGTTCCTTCTCGTCGAGCGCCTGCGTGCCGGCGAAGACCAGTGCCTCCAGCAGCCGCAGATGCTGCGCGTGGTCGGGAGAGACGACGTCGGTCACGTTTTCAGGAGTGTTCTCTGACATGGGCTGGACCGTCACCGTTGCTCGGTACGCTTGCGAAGTTGGATGGGGCCGAAACGCTCGGTCTGGCGAATCTCGATCTGGCCGTCCTTGGCGAGCTGCAGGCCGGCCACGAATGTCGACGCCACCGCCGAACGCCGCCGCGCCGGATCGGTGAGACCGGCGGGCAGGAAGGCCTCAAGCGACTGCCAGTCGATGGCGATGCCCAGCATGCGGCCGAGGCGCTCGGCCGCTTCCTCGACCGAGAAGAACTGCATCGGCGCGATCTGATAGGTGTCGGCATCCTTCGGCCGGACCTGGGCGCCATAGGCATGCAGCAGGTCGTAGAGCTTCACGTCCCAGACCGCGCGGCGCACCACGACCACGCCCTCGGGCTGGCCGCGGGCGAAGATGTCCCGTCCGAGCTGCGGACGGGCCATCAGGCGCACGCCGGCCTCCTGCATCGCCTCCAGGCGCCTGAGCTGCCATTGCAGCGCGTCGGCCATCTCCTGGCCCGACGGCTCTTCGCCGGCCGGGGGTTCGGGCAGCAGCAGCCGCGACTTGAGGTAGGCGAGCCATGCCGCCATCACGAGATAGTCGGCGGCGAGTTCCAGCCGGAGCCGGCGGGCCTGCGCCACATGGGCCAGGTATTGGTCGACCAGCGCCACCATCGAGATGCGGCGCAGGTCGACTTTCTGGTCACGCGCCAGGGCCAGCAGCAGGTCGAGCGGGCCCTCGAAGCCCTCGAGATTGACGATCAGTTCGCCCTCGCCCGGCGCAATGACGTCGGGACCGGCAGCGGCGAAGCTGTCGGCGCCAGTTCCGTCACCGGGGGCCGGCGGAGGGGTTTGTTCGGTCATGCAGGTTTGGTTTAGTCCAGTGGGAGCGCCTGCCGCCACTGGATTTGGCCCGGCCTTATCCCCATTCGGGCAGAAGTGCCGCCAGCCGCCGGCCCGCATCGGCCAGTCCGGCCTTGCCGGCGGGGTCGCGGTGACGGGCCAGAAAACCCCGCCCGGCGTCGAATCGGCGCCCTGCCACCTCGGTCATGGGGCCGGTCTGGCCCGCGATCTCGACCATCTCGTCCATCCGGCCGTTGCAGTGGAGTGCCATATCGCAGCCCGCCGCCAGGGCTCGCGACGCCCGCTCGCCCAGAGACCCGCCGAGCGCCTGCATCGATAGATCGTCGGACAAGAGCAGGCCGTCGAAGCCGATATGGCCACGGATGACTTCGCGCACACCCCGCGCCGAAACGGTGATGCAGGCCGCGGGATCGATGGCCTCGAACAGCAGATGGCCGGTCATCGCCCACGGCAGATCGGCCAGGAGCTTGAACGGCACGAAATCGGTGCGTTCCAGCAGGTCGCGCGGTGCGCTCACCGTCGGCAGCGCGGCATGGCTGTCGACCGTCGCGCGCCCGTGTCCAGGGATGTGCTTGATCACCGGCATGACGCCTTCGGCCAAGAGCCCTTCGGCCGCGGCACGGCCCAGTGCCGCCACCGGCTCCGGCCGGTCGGCATAGGCGCGGTCGCCGATCACGGCATGGGTCTCGGGAAAGGCGATGTCGAGCACGGGCAGGCAATCGACGTCGCAGCCGATGGACGCCACATCGGCCGCCAGCAGCCTCGAATTCAGCCGCGCCGCCTCGAGCCCGCGTTCCGGATCGCGCGCGTAGAGCGCGCCAAGCAGGCGCGCCGGGGGCGCCTTGCGCCAATGTGGCGGTCCGAGGCGGGCGACGCGGCCGCCTTCCTGGTCGATCAGCACCGGCGCGTCGGCCCGCGCCACGCAGGAGCGCAAATCGTCGACCAGGCGGCGCGTGCGCTCGGGGCCCCCGACATTGCGGGCAAACAGGATGAAGCCCAGTGGATCGCAGTCGCGGAAGAACGCCCGCTCGTCGGGCGTGAGATCGGTCCCGGCGCAGCCGAAGATCGCCGCGCGCGGCCGGCTCATGGATGAGATCCCACCGCGCTGGCCCTCAACGCGCCGGTGGAACCATGACGCAGTCGGCGCGGCGGCCCTTCAGGGCGCCGCAGATATTGTGCGCCTGCTTCTCATCGAGCGGGCCCGCCTGGACGCGATACCAAACGCCCTTGTCGCCGAGGTCGACGCGGACCGCCTGCATGCGCAAATTGGCCAGCACGTCGCCGTGCGCGCTTTGCAGGCGCGCCCAAGTCGACTTGGCCACGTCCTCGTTCTTGACCGAGGCGATCTGCACACGCCAGCCGCCGGTCGGGCCGGACATGTTCTCGATCAGGCTGGCGATGCTGGGGCCGGCTTCCGCCGAGGCCGGCGCAGCAGCCGCGGGCTGCGCGGTTGCCGGTGCCACGGCGGGCGCCGGCGTCGGTCCGGCGCCCCCCGCTGTCGATTGCATCGGCGTCGGGGTCTTGGCGGCAGCGGCCTCTGCCGGCTTGGGAGCCGCCGGCGCCGGCAGGCCGGCCGGCGGCAGCTTGGGCGTCTCGACGCCCGGCAGCAGCTTCTCCGGCTGGCTCGGCACCGCGCCGGGAGCGATGCGGTTGAAGACTTCCTTGTCCTGGTTGGGCGGCACGAGACCGCCCGCATTCTCGGGCTTCACCCGCGACGGCGTGATCGGCGCCTGCACGACCAGAGGCTCCAGCCCGCGGCCGCCCGCCTTCACGTCCTGGTTATGCGCCCACCACACGACGGAGCCGAAACTCGCGATGGCCGCGATCGACACCATGACGGTCAGGATCTGGCCGCGACGGCGGTTGACGCGCATCAACAGGGAATCCCGCGGCGGCGGCGGGATGGAATCGGGCTCGTATGCGACGGGCCGAGGCGGCGGATCGAGCCGTACGGCAACCGACTCGTTGGGTCGGTAGATCGTTGGACCGTCGCCGGAGGGGGACCGGCGCATATGCATTCTTATCTCATTTCATCGACGGGTGTGACGCCGAAGACCTTTAGTCCTGATCCTATCACAAATCCGACCGCTTGTACCAATGCGAGACGCGCCCGGGTGAGATCGGGCTCGCCCTCGATGACGAACCTGAGCCCCGGCTCTTCGCGGCCGCGATTCCAGTGGGCGTGGAAGGTGGCGGCGAGATCGTTGAGATAGAAGGCGATGCGATGCGGCTCGTGCGCCGCGGCCGCCGCCTCGACCTGCCGAGGCCACTGGGCGATCAACCGCACCAGCGCCAGTTCGCCGGCGTCGCCCAGCCGGTCGAGCGGCATGCTGTCCAGGCCACCGACCGCGACGCCGGCGGCGGCGGCCTGCCGCATTACGGAGCGCGTGCGTGCATGACCGTACTGGACGTACCACACAGGATTGTCTCGTGACTGTTCTGTGGCCTTTACGAGATCGAAGTCGAACGCCGCGTCATTCTTGCGGGTCAACATGGTGAACCGCACGACGTCGGGACCGACCTCGTCGAGCAGGTCGCGCAGGGTGACGAACGTGCCCGCGCGCTTGGACATGCGCACCAGTTCGCCGTTCTTCAGCACCCGCACGAGCTGGCAGAGCTTGACGTCGAGCTCCCCCTTCTTGCCGGTGATGGCGCTCACCGCCGCCTTCATGCGCTTCACGTAGCCGCCGTGATCGGCGCCCCAGATGTCGATCATGTCGGCAAAGCCACGCACGAACTTGTCGTGATGGTAGGCGATATCGTTGGCGAAATAGGTCCAGCTGCCGTCCGACTTCTTGAGCGGCCGGTCGACATCGTCACCAAACTGCGTCGAGCGGAACAGGGTCTGCTCGCGATCCTCCCAGTCGTCGGGCTTCTGGCCCTTGGGCGGCTCGAGCCGACCCTGGTAGACAAGGCCCTGCCGGCCGAGTTCCGCGAAAGCGCGATCGACCGCACCGCTCTCGACCAGGGCGCGCTCCGACGAGAAGACATCGATATGGACGCCGAGCGTCTCGAGATCGGTCCGGATCTCGGCCATCAGGGCGGCGATCGCGAAGCTGCGCATCTCGGGCAGCCAGTCGGCCTCGGGCCTGTCGATCCAGCGCGCGCCGTCGCGCTTGGCGATCGCGGCGCCGACGTCCTTGAGATACTCGCCGGGATAGAGGCCTTCGGGAATCGCGCCGATGGTCTCGCCCAGCGCCTCCCTGTAGCGGAGGTAGGTCGACTGGCCGAGCTTGTCGACCTGAGCGCCGGCGTCGTTGATGTAGTATTCCTTGGTGACGGCGAAGCCCGCCTTGTGCAGCAGGTTGGCAAGCGCATCGCCCACCACCGCGCCGCGCGCGTGCGCCACATGGAGCGGCCCGGTCGGATTGGCGGAGACGTATTCGACGTTGACCTTCCGGCCCTCGCCCATCTGCGAATCGCCGTAGGCGATACCGGCCGCCAGGCACTCGCCCAACCGCGCCAGCCAGAAGGCGTCGGCGAGCTTGAGGTTGATGAATCCCGGCCCGGCAACCGCCCCGTCGACCACGTCGGGATTGGCCTTCAGCCGTGCGAGGAGTGGCTCGGCGATATCGCGCGGCTTCTTGGCCGCGGCCTTGGCCAGGACCATGGCGGCGTTGGTCGCTATGTCGCCGTGCGCGGGATCGCGCGGCGGCTCAGCAGTGATGGCGGAGAAGTCGAGCGACGGGGGCAGCTCGCCGGATGCCTGCATGGCCTGCAGGGCGTCCACGATCACGCCGATGAAATGACGGTAGGGGTTCATGGCCGGGGGTATTGCCTAATCGAGCCGATTTGTCATCCCGGGCGGGCCAATCGCCATCCCGGCGCGATGACGGCCTGGCCGTCCCCTACTCGTACAAGTCGAACAGCCGCCGGTGCTCGTCGAGGGCAAAGCGGTCGGTCATTCCGGCGATATAGTCGGCCACCAGGCGGGCTCGGGCCTGGATTTCGGCCTGCTCGGCCCGCTCGCGCCACGGCGAGGGCAGACAGTTGGGCTCGGCGAACAGCAGGCCGAACAGGTCGGCCACGACGCGACGCGCCTTGGAGTGCGAGCGGTTGAGCCGCCAGTGCTCGTACATGCGCTTGTAGAGGAACGCCTTCACCGTGCGGTCGGTCGCGGCCATGTGCTCCGAGAACGCCACCACCGGCCGGCCGAGGGCACGGATGTCAGCCACCGCCTTCGGCGCAGCCTCGGCCAGCCGGCGCCGCGTTTCGGCCAGCACATCCTCGACCATGGCGTTGATGACGCGGCGAACCGCCTCGTGGATCAGCCGCGCCTGGCCGATGCCGGGATACTTCTGCGTCACGATCGAAAACATCTCGCCGACCAGCGGCAGGTCCATGAGATCGGCGATCTCGAACAGGCCGGCGCGCAGCCCGTCGTCGATGTCGTGGTTGTTGTAGGCAATGTCGTCGCTCAGCGCCGCGACCTGGGCCTCGGGACCGGCATAACCGCCGAGTTCGAGATCGTGGTCCTGGCAGTATTCGACGATGGCGGCCGGCAGCTGCGACAGCGTACGACCCTGCTTGAGCAGCGGGCCGTTATGCTTGACCGCGCCTTCCAGCGTCTCCCAGGTGAGATTGAGGCCGTTGAATTCGGCGTAGCGCTCCTCGAGCTTGGTCAGGATGCGGAGCGTCTGGGCGTTGTGGTCGAAGCCGCCATGGTCCTTCATGGCGGCGTGCAACGCTTCCTCGCCGGCATGGCCGAACGGCGTGTGGCCGAGATCGTGGGCAAGCGCCACCGCCTCGCCGAGATCCTCGTCGAGGCGCAGCACGCGGCAGATCGTGCGCGCGATCTGCGCCACCTCGAGCGAGTGGGTCAGCCGCGTGCGATAGTGATCGCCTTCGTGATAGACGAAGACCTGCGTCTTGTGCTTCAGCCGGCGGAATGCCGTCGAATGTATGATGCGGTCGCGGTCGCGCTGGAACGGGCTGCGGCTGGGCGAGGTCGGTTCGGCATGCAGGCGGCCCCTGGTCTGCCAAGGCAGGGTGGCAAAGGGCGCCAGCGCCTGGTTCCGCCACATCTCGTCGCCCACGCCGGCCCTCCGTCCGCCCCCGGAATGAATTTCGACGGCGGCGCGGTTTTACGCCTTCCCGGCCGCGCCAACAACCGCGCGGCCCTTGCGACGTCCCCGGGCGACGTTCCTACTTGATCAGGGTGACCGGCACGTCGACGTGGGCGATCACGTCCTGCGCGACCGATCCCAGCAGGACCCCCGCCAGACCGGTATGGCCGCGGGTTCCCAGCACCACCATGCCGGCGCCGAGCTTGTGGACGTAGTCGCTCACCACCTCGCCATGGCGGCCGACGCCGATGTGCACCTTGGCGGGCACCGCAGCCTTCGCCGCCAGGGCGACCGCCGAGGCCAGCGCCTTGTTGCCCTCCTCGCGGTGATGGGCTTCGATCTGCTCCTTGGCGATGAAGGTGGAGATCGCGCCGCCCAGGTTGGGCTGCACATTCACGAGATGCAGCTCGGCCGCCAGGCCGGCGGCAATGAGGTCCAGCGCATGACGCACGGCCCGGTCCGAATGATCCGAGCCGTCGACCGCCACCAGGATTGCCTTGAGCTTGGCCATGGCGCTCACTCCTTGCCCTTGTCGCCCGACGCCAGGTCCACCGGGTCGGCGTGCTCGCGCTTGGCGCGGCGTTGCAGGAAATACCCAATGGCGACCGTGATCACCGCGCAGCCGACCTCGATGATGGTCTTGGCGTGGGGAAGGGCCGCCGCGAGCCGTTCGGCATAGGCCGGATCGGTCGCGATCACCTCGCCGGCGATGTAGCCCAGCAGGGCACCACCGGCGACGACGATGATCGGGAAGCGGTTGAGCAGCAGCATGATGATCGTGGCGCCGAAGATGATCAGCGGGATGCTGATCAGCAGGCCGATAACGATCAGCGCGGTGTCGCCGTGGGCGGCCGCGGCGATGGCGATGGCGTTGTCGAGGCTCATCACCGCGTCGGCGATGATGATGGTGCGGACGGCGCCCCACAGGGATCCCTCCGCCTTCACGCCATCCCCGTGCTCTTCCTCGCCCTGGACCAGCTTGACGCCGATCCACAGAAGGAGGAGGCCGCCGGCCAGTTTCAGATACGAGACCTGAAGCAGCAGATCGACGATCAGCACGAAGATGATGCGCAGTACGATGGCGCCGGCGCTGCCGACGAGGATGGCCGGTTTCTGGTGGCGCTTTTCCAGGTTCCGGCAGGCAAGCGCAATAACCAGCGCGTTGTCGCCAGACAGCAGGATATTCACCACAATGATCTGCGTCAGGCCGCTCCAGAAGGCGGGCGTAAGCTCGATTCCCATATTCCCGCAGTCTCCGTCCCTGGTTAATGCTGCGCGGCGTTCTTCATTGCGTCGTTCGAAGCTGTTAATGCAGCCTCCATCGGGGGGCAAGCCAAACCGGACAGGCCGAGGGAGAAGACCGCATGGCGAGCAGCGCCGGCTACAGCAAGATGTTTCCCGTCTCGTGGACGGAACTGCACCGCGACGCCCGCGCGTTGGCGTGGCGGCTGGCCGACATCGGGCCGTTCAAAGGCCTGGTCGCCATCACCCGGGGCGGGCTCGTGCCTGCCGCCATCGTGGCTCGCGAACTCAATCTCCGGCTCATCGACACCGTTTGCTGCTCGACCTACGACCGCATGGAACGGGGCGGCGGGGTCGAGGTCCTGAAGGGCACGACCGCCGAACAGGAACGCGGCAAGGGCTGGCTGATCGTCGACGACCTGGTCGATACGGGCATCACCGCCCGGGCCGTGCGGGCGATGATGCCGGAGGCGCATTTCGCCACGGTCTACGCCAAGCCCGCCGGGCGGCCGACCGTGGACAGCTATATTACGGAGGTAAGTCAGGATACCTGGATCCTGTTCCCATGGGACCAGGAGGCGGTGATGGCCAAGACGGTCTTCGAATTGAAAGGCGGCCAATGATGAAGTGCTATGTCGTCCCCTCGCCCAAGGGCATCGACTCGCTCACCCTGGTGGAGCGGCCCGACCCGGTGCCCGGCCCGCGCCAGGTGCTGGTGCGGGTCCGCGCCACGTCGCTCAACTACCGCGACCTGCTGACCATCGAGGCGCAGTATGCCCGCGCCGCTCCCAAGCCCGACCTGATCCCGCTGTCGGACGGCGCCGGCGAAGTGGTCGCGGTCGGGCCCGGTGTCAGCCGGGTCAAGACGGGCGACCGGGTCGCCGGCTGCTTCATGCAGAAATGGATCGGCGGCGCGATCGACGAAACCGCGCAGGCCTCGGCCATGGGCGGCGCAATCGACGGCATGCTGACCGAGCTGGCCGTGCTGGAAGAGGACGGCGTGGTCAAACTGCCGGCCGGCCTCAGCTTCGAGGAAGGGGCCACGTTGCCCTGCGCCGGCCTGACGGCCTGGCACGCTCTGGTCGAGATCGGCAATCTCAAGGCCGGCGACGTCGTGCAGATCCAGGGCTCGGGCGGCGTCTCGATCTTCGCGCTGCAGTTCGCGAAAATGTTCGGCGCGCGCGTGATCGCGACCTCGAGTTCGACCGCCAAGGCGGCCCGGCTCAGGCAAATGGGCGCCGAGGCCGTGATCGACTACAAGGCCACGCCCGACTGGGACCAGGAAACGCTGAAGCTGACCGGCGGCCGCGGCGCCGACATCACCGTCGAAGTGGGCGGCGCCGGCACGCTGCCGCGCTCCTTCCTGGCCACCCGCCTCGGTGGACGCATTGCCGTCATCGGCCTGCTCTCAGGCATGGCGCAGGTCGACCCGATGCCGATCCTGCGGCGGAACCTCCGGGTGCAGGGCCTCTACGTCGGCAGCAAGCAGATGTTCGAGGGCATGAATCGGGCCATCGAAGCGAACGGGCTGAAGCCGGTCATCGACAGGGTGTTCCCCTTCGCCGAGGCAAAGGCTGCCTATCGGCACCTGAAGAGCCAGAACCATTTCGGCAAGATCGTGATCGCGCACGCTTAGAGAGGCTTCGATGGAGAATCTGTGGTCCGAGGGCGACGCGAAGTCTGCGATCGCGCATCACGCTGCCAAGGGCATCGGCCGCGACCTGGCGTTGCGCGTCTACACGACGCGGCTGCTGGGCGGCGAGCCGCGGCTGGTGCTGCACGGCGGCGGCAACACCTCGGTGAAGACGACGATGCCCGACGTCACGGGACAGCCGGTCGAGGTGTTGTGCGTCAAAGGCAGCGGCTGGGATATGGGCACCATCGAAGCGCCGGGCCTGCCTGCGGTGCGCCTGGCGCCGCTGCGTGACCTGAAAGGCCTGCAGGCGCTCGGCGACGAGGACATGGTCAACGTCCAGCGCTGCAACCTGCTCGACTCGAAGTCGCCCAACCCGTCGGTCGAGACGCTGCTGCACGCCTTCCTGCCGCACAAGTTCATCGACCACACCCACTCCAACGCGGTGCTGTCGCTCACCGATCAGCCCGATGGCGAGGCGCTGGCGCGCGACGTGTTCGGCAAGCGCGCGGCACTGGTGCCCTATGTCATGCCGGGGTTCGCTCTGGCCAGGAAGACCGACGAGATCTCGCGCGCCCATCCCGGCGTCGAGGGGCTGGTGCTCCTGAAGCACGGCATCTTCTCGATGGGCGCCACGGCGGAAGAGGCCTATGTCCGCATGATCGACCTGGTGACGCTGGCCGAGAAGCGGCTGGCGAAGGAAACACGCAGGATTTTCGCGGGAGTCGCGCCGCCCAAGGAGATCGCGAGCGCGGCCGAGGTGGCGCCGATCCTGCGCGGGCTGCTGTCGCTGCCGGCGAAAGACGGCGGCCGCGAGGCCTCGCAGCGCTTCGTGTTCGAGTTCAGGACCGGGCCGGAGATCCTGGCCTTCGTCGGCGGCGAGGAGATCGCGCGCTACAGCCAGCAGGGGCCGGTGACGCCCGACCATGCGATCCGCACCAAGGGCGTGCCACTCGTCGCGCCGGCGCCCGAGGCCGGGAAGCTCGACGACTTCGAAAAATCGGCGAAAGCCGCGCTCGACGCCTATGTCGCCGGCTATCACGCCTATTTCGCGCGCCACAATGCGAAGCAAATGCCGCCGAAGAAGGAGCTCGATCCAATCCCGCGCGTCGTGCTGGTGCCGGGCCTCGGCCTGTTCGGCCTCGGCAACAGCTCGAAGGACGCCAGGATCGCAGCCGATCTCGCCGAGACGACGGTGGCCGTGATCGCCGACGCCGAGCGGCTGGGCACCTATGAGTGCATTCCCGAGCCCGACATCTTCGACATCGAATACTGGTCTCTGGAACAGGCCAAGCTCGGCGCCGCGGCCGAGAAGCCGCTGGCGCGCCGCATCGTCGTCGTCACCGGTGGCGGCTCGGGCATCGGCGCCGCCACGGCGGCGGCTTTCGCCCGCGAGGGCGCCGAGGTCGCGGTACTCGACCGCGACGTTTCGAAGGTCAAAGGCCTCGGCATCGCCTGCGACGTCACCGACCCCGCCTCGGTGCGCGCCGCCTTCGACATGGTCGCGGCGACCTACGGCGGCGTCGACATCGTCGTCTCCAACGCGGGTGCTGCCTGGCAAGGCCGCATTGGCGACGTCGACGATACGACGTTGCGCAGGAGCTTCGAGCTCAATTTCTGGGCCCACCAGAGCGTGGCGCAGAACGCCGTCCGGATCATGCGCACCCAGGGCCTGGGCGGCTGCCTGCTGTTCAACACCTCCAAGCAGGCGGTGAACCCCGGCCCCGACTTCGGCCCCTACGGATTGCCCAAGGCCGCGACCCTGTTCCTGATGCGCCAGTACGCGCTCGACCACGGCGCCGACGGCATCCGCGCCAATGCCGTCAACGCCGACCGCATCCGCACCGGCCTGCTCACCGACGAGATGATCGCCCAGCGCTCCAAGGCCCGCGGCCTGAGTGAGGCCGACTACATGGGCGGCAACCTGCTCGGCCTCGAAGTGACGGCCGACGACGTGGCCCAGGCCTTCGTTTCGCTGGCCAAGGCGGCGAAGACGACGGGCGCCGTGACGACCGTGGACGGCGGCAATATCGCGGCAGCTCTCAGGTAGCGGACCATTTTCGCAGCACACGTCGTCGTGCCGCGATGTGTGCCATGAATTGTGCCGCAAAGCGCGGTCAAGTCCTTGATTGCACAGTCCAATCGCGCCCCGATCGGCCGTGCCGCCGCGCCCCGCCCCTTCCCGTTATCGGTGTCCGGCGACGGCGGGATGGAAAGACCCACGAAAAACGCCCGGAACGAAGCTCGATCGGGGCGTTGCCAGCAGTGCCTGCATGAGACACCGATGATAGACTAAAAATGCTACGGAACCTGCTGAACCTGCAAATCGGCGACACCGTTGCGGCAAGGAGGAGTGCCCATGCCCGTCGAAACCCGCCCGCTCGGCGCCCATTTCGCCGCCGTCATGACCGGCATCGACGCGCGCCGGCCGCAGACGCCGGCCGAGGTCGCGACCATCGAGGCCGGCATGGACAGGTACGCGGTGCTGGTGCTGCCCGGCCAGGACCTCACCGACCAGCAGCAGCTCGCCTTCACGCGCAACTTCGGCCCGCTGCAGGAGGGCGCCAACACGACGCTGACGGCGACCACGCTGCGCCTGGGCGCCGCCTTCGCCGACGTCTCCAACCTCGACAAGAACAACCAGCGGTTGGCGCGCGACGACCGCCGCCGCATGGCGGCGCTGGGCAACCGGCTGTGGCATGCCGACGCCACCTTCCGCGTCGTGCCGGCGCGCTACTCCCTGCTGAGCGGGCGCATCGTGACGTCCGAGGGCGGAAACACCGAGTTCGCCGACATGCGCGCCGCCTACGAGGCGCTCGATGCCGCGACCAGGGCCGAGATCGAGGACCTGGTGTGCGAGCATTCGCTGATCTACTCGCGCGGCCAGCTCGGCTTCACCGACTTCACCGACGAGGAACGCCAGCGGATGACGCCGGTGCTGCACCGCCTGGTGCGCACGCACCCCGTGACGGGCCGCAAGTCGCTGCTGCTGTCGGCGCACATCGGCGCCATCGTCGGCTGGCCCAGGCCCGAGGCCATGGCCTTCATCCGCGACCTGATGGAACACGCCACGCAACCGGAGTTCGTCTACGCGCACCGATGGACGCGGCATGACCTCGTGATCTGGGACAACCGCACGACCATGCACCGCGTGCGCCGCTTCGACGATCTCAACATCGTGCGCGACATGCGGCGCACGACGACCATGAGCGAAGGCCCGACGGTGACACAGCAGGCGGCGTGACCAGACATCATGATCCATCGGCTTCCGATCCTCGCGGCGCTTTGCGCCACGTTGTTCGCCATCCAGGCCGCCGTTGCCGGGGACGTGCGCTTTCCGGCGACCGGCAACCCCGCTTTCTCCTTCCGCATGCCCGACGACTGGACGACGGAGCAGGACGGTCCCGACAGCCTCCTCCTGGTGAGCGGTGATCACAGCACGAGCTTCTCGCTGACGCTCGACACGAGCGACGATCCGCTCGACGACGATATCCTCGACGAGATCGCAAGAGTGGCACTCAAGGTCGCGAAGACGGATCCGGCCAAGAGCAAGAAGCCGGCGTCGATCTCGGGGTTTCCCGGCTTCTCCTACACCACGACGACGACGAACAAAGCCGGAATCCTCATCGGGCTCACGCTGATCCTCGTGCGGATCGACGCGACCCACCTGGCGTCGTGCACGAAGATCGAGGCGGCGAACAATTCGCCGGGGCAGCGGAAAGCCGCCGACGCCGTGCTTCGGAGCATGATGCTCAGTCCGCCGCGCTGAGCGCTCTCAGCGTCCGGCGAACTCGGCGTCCTTCTTGGGGATCAGGTCGTAGGGCAGCGCGAAGCCCGGCATCGCCATCAGGCGGTCGCGCCACGCAGCGAGGTTGGGGCGCGAATCGATCGACATCCCGCCCTCGTGGGCGAACACCATGCGGCCCCAGCAGCCGATGTCGGCGATGGAACAGGCATCGCCCACCAGCCATTCGCGGCCGGCCAGCGACTTGTCGGCAAAATCGAGCGCGGCTTCCGCCTGCGGGCGGAAGAAGTTGACGATGTCCTGCGACACGCCGGGACGGAAGCGGGCAAAATGGCGGACGCGCGCCACGTTGGTGATGGCGTCGTTCTCCCATGACAGCCACTCGCGCGCCTGCCAGCGGTGCTGCTCCGTCTTCGGCTCGAAATGGCCGGTCGTGCGCGCGAGATAGTCGAGCACGACGTTCGACATCACGATTGTGAGGCCGCGATGGCGCAGCACCGGCACCTGGCCGTAGCGGTTGAGGGCGAGGTGAGCCGCCTCCTTCTGAACGCCGTTCTTGAGATTGACTGTGCGGAAGGAGAACGGCAGGCCGGCGAGCGCCAGGAAGAGCATCGGCTTGTAGCTCGAACTCGAGGTAAAACTGCCGTGCAGAACGAGGCGATCGTTACCCATTTCGTCGGTCATGGTGTCTCCTATGGCCTTGCCGCGACGCCCTTCGTACTCTGTCGCGTCTGTGGAGGAAACGAACATGACGACGCTCAGGCGCCGCAAGGTCGGCAGGACGAACCTCGAAGTCACGGAACTGGGATTGGGCGGCGCGCCGATGGGTGGCTTTCGCGCCACCATCCCGGATGCCGAGGCGGTGAAGCTCACCGACGACGGCTACGACGCCGGCATCCGCTACTTCGACACCTCGCCCTACTACGGCTACGGCCGCAGCGAGCTGCGCATGGGCGCGGCACTGCGGGAGAAGCCGCGCGACAGCTACGTGCTGTCGACCAAGATCGGCCGGGTCCTGCATGCGATGAAGCCCGGCGAGAAGCCGCCGGCGGATTTTCGCGAGAACGGCCTGCCCGGCTTCGCACCGGTCTACGACTATACCTACGACGGCGTCATGCGCTCGCTCGAGCACTCGCACATGAGGCTCGGCCTGCAGAAAATCGACATCGCGCTGATCCATGACGTCGATTTCTGGACCACCAAGGACCGCGCCGTGCTCGAGGAGCGGTTCAAGACGGTGATGGATTCCGGCTACCGCGCGCTCGATGAACTGCGCCGCGCCGGCATCATCTCCGCCATCGGCGTCGGCATCAACGAGGCCGACACCAGCACGCGCTTCATCAAGGCGGGCGACTTCGACTGCATGCTGCTGGCCGGGCGCTATACGCTCCTCGAGCAGGGCGCGCTCCAGGAATTCCTGCCGGAATGCACCAAGCGCCACGTCTCGGTGATCCTGGGTGGACCCTATAATTCCGGCATCCTGACCGGCAACGTGAAGCCCGGCGCCACGCACGACTATGTCACCGCCCCCGCGGCCCTGATCGAGAAGGCGCAGAAGATCGAGGCGGTGTGCACCCGCCACGGCGCGCCGCTGGGCGCCGCCGCCATGCAGTTCCCGCTCTTCCATCCCGCCTTCTGCGCGGTGATCCCGGGCGCGCTCAGCACCGCCGAAGTGAAGCAGAACGTCGCCCATATGGGCGTGAAGATCCCGGTCGAGCTGTGGAGCGAGCTCAAGCGCGAAATGCTGCTCGACCCGGCGGCGCCGACGCCGAATTAGAAATCGTCAGAGTCGTCCGGACCGCGCGCGTCCCGCGCGCTCATGATGAAGAGCGAGCGGGACGCTCGCGGTCCACCTGAGCATGGGGAGAACATGATGAAGATCGTCGATGCACAGATTCATATCTGGTCGCAGACCGTGACGCCGCCTTCAGGGTTGCATCGCAAGGTCGAGAAATTCACCGCTGAAGAAGCATTGAAGGAGATGGACGAGGCCGGCGTCGCCGCAGCACTCATCCATCCGCCCTACAGCTGGGACCCGACCTCCAATCAACTTGCACTCGATGCCGCCCGCAAATACCCCGAGCGCTTCGCCGTGATGGGCCAGTTCCCGCTAAAAGATCCCGAGAGTCGCAGGCGCATCGTGGGCTGGCGCAACCAGCCAGGCATGATGGGCCTGCGTTGGGCGCTGCTGCAGCCCGCCGAGCAGCAATGGCTGAACGACGGCCTGCTCGACTGGGTGTGGCCGGCCGCCGAGAAGGAAGGAATCCCGGTCGCAACAATGGGCGGGATCTTTCCCGACAAATTCCGCGCCATCGCCGAGGCGCACCCGAACCTCAAGATGATCGTCGACCATTGCGGCCTGAATCGCCACGGCCAGGACGAGGAGGCCTTCATCCATCTCGACAAATTGGTGGCGCTCGGCAAGCTGCCCAACGTCGCAGTAAAGGCGACGGGCGCGCCGCACTACTCGACCAAGGGTTATCCCTTCCGGAACATCCAGGACGGGCTGCACCGCATCTTCGACGCCTTCGGACCCAAGCGCTTCTTCTGGGGTACCGACATCACCCGCATGCAATGCAGCTACCGCCAGTGCGTGACCTTCTTCACCGAGGAATTGCCGTGGCTGAAAGGCCGCGATTTGGAAGACGTGATGGGTCGTGGGCTGTGCGAGTGGGTCGGCTGGAAGCTCAAGTTCGACTGAATGTCTGCCCATCTTGATGAATCATGATATTTCATGATGCAGTAAGTTGTTGGGAGTTCCTGATATGTCCGTCACCCAAGAGAAGTTCGCGACCCAAGTCAACGCCAAGACGCTGGCAGCGGTTCGGCGCCTCGCAGAAAAAGAGGGCCGGCAACTCCAGGCGCTGGTCGACGAGGCGCTGACGGACCTCATCGAGAAGCGCCGGCTAGGTCGGCCACGCCCGCATGTCATGGAAGCCTACCAGCGCAGCCACGCTCGGTATGGCGAACTCTACAAGAAGCTGGCGCAGTAAGGGATTACCTCACGCTCGCCGACGTCCTTGCCATTCATGCCGACCAGATAGACCGATACGGAGGCTCGCCGGGGCTGCGCGACCCCGGCCTCCTCGAAGCGGCTTTGTTCCGACCGCAGACGGGGTACTACGTTGACGTGATCGAGGAAGCGGCAGCCCTCTGGGAAAGCCTTTCCCAGAGTCGCCCTTTCATCGACGGCAACAAGCGCACGGCGTTTGCAGCTGCTTTCACATTCCTCGCCAACAACGATGTCGAGCTGAAGGTATCGGCCGACGAGACCTATGATTTCATCGCGAACCTTCACGAAGCGGGAGCCTTTCGCTTCGACGCACTCGTGAAATGGCTTCGACAAAAAACTTAGGCTACCTCTTCAGCGGCAGGATCTGCCCGCGGATCTCGCCGTCGGGAAATTTCTCGGTCATCACGTTCACATACCAGCGGCCGGCCAGGACCTCGGCAGCCTGGCCTTCGGTGAGCGTGACACCGTCGTCGATCGTCGAACGGTCGGCGTAGAACGGCACGTTGATGGGTGCCACCTGCTGGCCATTCTCGCCCGGTGCCGCCGGACCCTGGAGATAAGCCATGGTTACCGGGCCACTCAAGCCCACCAGGTTCAGGCGATATTCGAGCACCTTGGTCGAGGGCCGGTAGATCGCCGCGAAATAGCCGGTGCCCTTGGTGTCCGTCGGCGGCACCACGCTGGCACCGTTCAGGGTGGCGCGAAAGTCGGTCTTGGGCAGCCTGGGCTCGCCCGGATAGAACGAGCAGCCGGCAATGACGAGCAGGAATCCGAGAGACAGGGCGCGGCGGAGCATCATCTTCAGTCTACGCTGCCGGAAGGGCGAACGTCCCCTGTGAGCAAAGTCCCCCTCCGCCCCTCCGGGGACCTCCCCCGAGACGGGAGGACAAAGTAAGCAGTTCCTCAGGCCCGGTGATGGACCGGCGCCCGGCCGTAGACCTCGACCGGCAATCCCTCCAGCCGGGCCTTGAGCTGCAGGGCCACGAACCGCGAATAGAGGCGCGACTGCATGAGGTTGCCGCCGTGGAACCACAGATTCTCTTGCGCGGTCGGCTTCCACATATTGCGCAGCTCGCCCTCCCACGGGCCGGGATCCTTGGCCGTGCCGGAGCCCAGGCCCCAGCACTTGCCGACCCTGTCGGCAACCTCGGGCGAGATCAGTTCGGCCGCCCACTGGTTCATCGAACCGTAGCCGGTGGCATAGACGACGAGGTCGGCTTTCAGAGCGCTGCCATCGCTCAGCACGACGGAGTCCTCGGTGAGATGGGAAACCTCGACGCCCGACCTGAGCTTGATGCTGCCATCGGCGATCAGATCGGAGGCGCCGACGTCGATGTAGTAGCCGGAGCCGCGGCGGAGATACATCGGACCGATGCCGGTCTCGTCCTCGCCGAAGGTGAGCTGGAAGCCGGCGGCGCGCAGGCGATCGTAGAAATCCGCGTCCTCGCGCTTGATCCGCTCGACCGCCGGCTGGGAGGCGGCCGGCAGTGCGCCATAGGGCATCGAGGCCACGGTGAGGTCGGCGATGTCGGTGGTGATGCCGGAGGCGAGCGCTTCCTCCGAGTAGAGCGGACGGTTCCGCGCCAGCGTCTCGGCGCGCATCACCAGCGTCGGCGAACGCTGCAGCATCGTCACATCGGCGCCGTGCTCCCAGAGATCGCCCGCGATGTCGTGAGCCGAGTTGTTCGAGCCCACGACGACGCAGCGCTTGCCGGCCCAGCCCTCGCCGCCGGGATGGGCACTGGAATGATGCTGCCTGCCACGGAATTTCTCCGCCCCCGGCAGGCGGGGGATTTCGGGGAAGCCCGACATGCCGGTGGCCAGCACGATGTGCTTCGGCCGGAGCGTCACCGGCTTGCCCTCGCGCTCGACCGTCACGGTCCATTCCTGGCGGCCGGCGTCCCACGAGGCGTTGCGGCACGCCGTCGAGCTCCAGTAGTCGAGCTCCATGATCTTCACGTAGGATTCCAGCCAGTCACCCATCTTGTCCTTGGGCGTGTAGACCGGCCAGTGATCGGGGAACGGCAGGTACGGTAGATGGTCGTACCAGACCGGATCGTGCAGGCAGAGCGACTTGTAGCGGTTGCGCCAGGCATCGCCTGGCCGCGGGTTGCGGTCGACGATCAGCGCCGGCACGCCGAGGCGCTTCAGCCGCGCGCCGAGGCCGATGCCGCCCTGCCCGCCGCCGATCACCAGCACGAAGGGCTGGCGGGCGTAGCCGAACTCGGCCGCATCGGTGCGACGCCGATCGGTCCAGGTCACGCGGTTGCGGATAGCGCCGTGTTGAACGCCCGATTCGCGCGAGGGGCCGCTCTTCTCCTCGAAGCCCTTCAGCTCCATCAGCGCGGTGAACAGCGTGAATGCCTTGCCGTCCCTCAGGCGGACGTGGCCCGTACCGCGGCCCAGCGCCGTCTCGAAGGTGAACCAGCCGTCACGGTCGCCGGCGCGGAAGAAGCCCGGCCGCACCTCGCCCAGCCGGGCCGTCAGCATGTCGGCGATCGCCGGGCGCCCTTCCAGCGTGACGATGTTCCAGGTGAAGGCCACGAGATCGCGCCAGTAGCAATCGTCGGTGAACAGGGCGGTCGTGCCGGCGGCGTCGCCCGGTTTCAGAGCCGCGGCGAAGCGGCCGAGCCAGTCTGATGTGGAAGATGAGGAGGCGGTTTCTTTCATGTGCCGCACTCTAGCCAAAGAATGCTTCGGCGGGGTCGGGCCGTTTTCGCGGAACGATGGGAAGGGGCTGGTCCGGCGCGTGGACCGGGAGGATGATTTGGCCTGGAGGATCACGCCCATGAAATACGACGTCATCTCCGCCGACGGACATATCGACCTGATCTGGCTGCCGCCCGACCTGTTCACCAGGAATGCGTCGAGCCAGATGAAGGAGCGCATGCCCTACGTCGTCGAGGGCCCCAAGGGGCCGGAATGGACCAGCCGCAACGGCGCCAAGTTCGGCCTGGTGAACGGCATGGGCTCGGCCGGACGCGAATATGTCCCGGGCATCATCCACCGTTCCGACCGCATGGCCTCGACCGGCCTCTACGACGACGGCAAGAAGGGCATCCGCCGCCTCACCGAGGTCGACCTGCGTCTCCAGGATCAGGACCGCGACGGCGTGCAGGCCGAGGTGTTGTACGGCGTGCTGGGCTCGAGCGGCCGGTTGAACGATCCCGAGGCCGCGCTGGAGATGCTGCGCATCTACAACGACTGGCTCCATGACTTCTGCAAGCAGGCGCCCGACCGGTTGATCGGCCTCGCCAACATCCCGAACTACAACATGGAGGAGTCGGTCGCCGAGGCGATGCGTTGCGCCAAGCGCGGCGTGCGCGGCCTCGACATCGCCAACCGGCCCGACATGACGCCGCTCTGGGACGAGCATTGGGAGCCGCTCTGGAAATTCGGCCACGAGACCGGCATTCCGCTCCACTTCCACACGATCGGCGGTCGCTCGCCCGACGTCACCAAGTTCCCGGCCCACGTGCAGCGCCGCATCTTCGCCGTGCACATCACCGGCTTCCAAATGCACATGAGCACCATGCTGATGGGGCTGATCTACTCGGGCGCACCGGCGCGCTATCCGAACCTGAAGATCGTGATCGGCGAGGCTGGCCTCGGCTGGATCCCCTACGTGCTGCAGCACATGGATCTCGAGTGGGAGGACCAGTTCAAGGATCTCGACCTCAAGATGAAGCCCAGCGAATATTGGCATCGTCAGTTCTACGCCACCTACCAGACCGATCCGGTGGGCATCGAACTGCTGAAGCACCTGGGCGAGGACAACGTCATGTGGGGCTCGGACTATCCTCATCCCGACGGAATCTGGCCCGACAGCCAGGAGTTCCTGAGCAGGGAACTCGGCGGCGTGACGCCGGCCGTGCGGACCAAGGTCACCCGGGACAATGCGATGAAGCTCTATCGCCTGAATGCGTGACACCTTCGGGAAGGGCAGCACGCTGCGCGCCGCCCTTTTGACCACGCTGGCGATGCTGGCCTTCGCCGGCAATTCGCTGCTCTGCCGCCTGGCCCTGCGCGACACCGGCATCGATGCCGCGAGCTTCACCGCGATCCGGCTCGCTTCCGGCGCCCTGATCCTGGCCGCGCTCCTGATGCTGCGCGGCAAGCGGCCCACGGCGGGCGGAAGCTGGCCGATGGCGGCCATGCTGTTCGCCTACGCGGCGTGCTTCTCCTTCGCCTACCGCGACCTGACGGCCTCGACCGGCGCGCTGCTGCTGTTCGGGGCCGTGCAACTCACCATGATGGGCTACGGTCTTGCGACGGGTGAGCGGACCGGCGGCGTGAAGCTTGTGGGCATGGCCCTGGCGCTGGGCGGCCTGGTGTGGTTGCTGCTGCCCGGGCTCGCGGCCCCGCCCTGGCTGGAGGCAGCGCTGATGCTGGCCGCGGGCGCGGCCTGGGGCGTCTACTCCCTGCTCGGCAAGGGCGCCGGCGATCCGACGGCGGCGACGGGCGGCAACTTCCTGCGCGCGCTGCCCTTCGCCGCGGTGCTCATCCTGGCCGCGGGGACGACCGGAACGGTGGATCGGAGCGTGGACTATATGGGCGCGCTCTATGCCGTCCTTTCCGGCGCCGTGACCTCGGGCCTGGGCTATGTCCTCTGGTACGCCGCCCTGCCGATGCTGCGGGCAACGTCGGCCGCGACGGTGCAACTCTGCGTGCCCGCCATTGCGGCCCTGGGCGGGGCAGTGCTACTCGCCGAGCCGGTCACGATGCGCCTGCTGGTGGCGTCGGTGGCGGTCCTGGGCGGCATCGCGCTCACGATCTATCGCAGGAATTGAAGGAAGGGTTCATGTTCGAAGTCGCCGAGCGTCTCAGGAACGTAAAAGTGTCGGCGTCCGCCGCCATGACCCGCAAGGTGCGCGAGCTGCGCGCCGAGGGCGTGAAGATCGTCGGCCTGTCCTCGGGCGAGCCCGACTTCCCGACGCCGGCGCACGCCATCGCCGCGGCACACGCAGCCGCGCTGGCCGGCGACACCAAATATCCGCCGCAGGACGGCGTCAGACCCCTCAAGGAGGCGATCCGGCGCAAGTTCAAGCGCGACAACAATCTCGACTATGCCCTCGACGAGGTCATGGTCTCCAACGGCAGCAAGCAGATCATGTACGACGCGCTGATGGCGAGCGTGAACCCGGGCGACGAGGTGATCATTCCGGCGCCGGGCTGGATCTCCTACGCCGACCAGGCGACGGTTGCCGGCGCCAGGCCGGTGTTCGTGTCGTGTCCCGAGAACAACCAGTTCAAGCTGCGCGCCGCCGACCTCGAGGCCGCGATCACGCCGCGCACCAAATGGGTGGTGCTGAACTTCCCCAACAATCCGACGGGCGCGGTGTGCTCGCGCGCCGAGATGCGCGAGATCGCCGACGTGCTGCTGCGCCATCCGCACGTGCTGATCATGGCCGACGACGTCTACGAGCACCTAATCTATGACGACTTCGGCTTCTGCACAATCGCCGAGGTCGAGCCGAAGCTGAAGGAGCGCACGCTGACGGTGAACGGCGCGTCGAAGGCCTACGCCATGACCGGCTGGCGGGGCGGCTATGCGGCCGCCCCGCAGGACATCCTGGAGGCCATGGGGAAGGTCCATCAATACACGATCATGTGCGCGCCCACGGCCGGCCAGTACGCCGCCCTGGAAGCCCTGAAGGAAGGGGAGGCAGACATACTGGAGATGGTGGAGGAATACGACCACCGCCGCCGTGTTATCGTCGCCGGCCTGCGCCAGATGGGCCTGGACTGCTTCGAGCCCCGAGGCGCCTTCTATGCCTTCCCGTCCATCCGCAGCACCGGCCTCTCCAGCGAGGAGTTTGCAGAACGGCTCCTGGTGGAGGAGAAGGTGGCAGTGGTCCCAGGCACCGCCTTTGGAACCTGCGGCGAAGGCCACGTACGTTGCTGCTACGCCACCTCGATGGACAACATCGAGCGCGCGCTGGAGCGCATCGGCCGCTTCGTCGAGAAGACCACCCGGTAGGGAAGACAGGGGACCAAGGGAGACCCCTAGAACCCCCGAGAAGGGGCCAGCCCCTTCTCGACTACCCCGCTGGGACGGCAGTTCCTTCTCCCTTTGGGAGAAGGCCAGGATGAGGGAACCCTGGCCCAAGGAGCCAGCAGAGGTGCATGG
>Ga0082335_1002724_pt1 | contig 31926 bp, 31 predicted proteins | sample Subgrocontami58m_FD_72375 | JGI IMG/M metagenome (GOLD analysis project Ga0082335, IMG submission 72375) | Subsurface groundwater microbial communities from S. Glens Falls, New York, USA - GMW37 contaminated, 5.8 m (SPADES assembly) (version 2) ...
TGGGGATAGTTATTTTTTCCTTAGTGGGTATAGGTGTCATTAAGAACCAAATTATTAAATCCGTGGTAACAGTGGTTGCTTCTAAGATCACAGGAGCGCCGGTGCGTATGGATGGTTTTTCATTGAATATTTTAAGCTCAACTATCCACATATCCGGATTCAAACTGTATAATCCCAGCGGTTTCCAGGGAGGTGTGCTGGTATCTTGCCCTAAAATAAAAGTCATATACGATAGCGCTACATTATTTAAGCAGAAACGCCACTTCTTGCTTGTGGAGATCGAACTAAAAGAGATGGGGCTTACCAAAAACAAAGAAGGAAAACTCAACGTGGATTCATTAAAAATAGTGCAACAACCAAAGTCTTCTCCGCCTGCCCCCATGCAGATCGATCTGGTCACCTTGAGTATCGGCAGGATCGTTTACAAGGACTACACGATTGGCACGGAACCCAGTGTGAGCGTCTATGAGGTTAACAGGCACAAAAGTTATAAGGGCATTCCTACCGCGCAGCAGTTGGCCTTACTTGTGCTTGCGGAACCTATGAAGGCCGCCGCGATAAGAAATGCCCAGATCTATGGGGCTGCTATGTTGACGGGCGTGGCGGCGCTGCCAGTTGCGGTAGCAGCAACATTTATAGGCAAAGATTATGTGCAACAGATCATTGATGTCAGTTTTGAACATATATATAAAATAAGTCTTGAGGTAGTAAAGCGCATGGGTACGATCACTAAAGATGATGCGTCCAGCGGAGTGATCAAAGCCAATATTAACGGGGCGATGATAGCGCTTATGCTCAGGAAAGGCGCAGACAATAAGACTGAAATCACGATCTCCGCGCGCAAATATATGTTTCCCAAGATGGATATCGCGGGAGGGGTTTTGTATCAGATACTTGATAAGCTGTAATAGAAGAGTATCTAAGACCATAAAATGAAAATTGCGTTTATTTTTTTAGTTATTCTTGTTTTGCTTACGCTTGTTCAATGCTCTAAGCGCACTGATACTACAGCGCTTGGATCGGCTAAGGCTTCCAAGCTGCAATGTATCCAAAGAGGCATCGCGTCCTGGTACGGCACGAATATGAAAGGCCAACTAACTGCCAGCGGAGAGAAATATGATCCAAAGACATTAACGGCTGCGAGTAGAACATTTCCGCTTGGAACAGAGTTGAATGTCATCAATCTTAAGAACAATCAGGATGTCACCGTGACGGTGAACGACCGCGGCCCTTACTATGGTAAAAGGATCATAGATATGTCGGTCGCGGCGGCGCACGAACTGGGCATGGAAAAAGCCGGCCTGGCTAACGTCTGTGTGCAGAATATGGAACAGGCTGGCGCACGGGCAGATTCAGATACGCCATAGGATCGTCCCTGTAAAAGGAGGTTAATATTATGGAGAAATATATTAGGGGATTTGGTATCTTGTTTTTAGGAGTTGTTGTTATTTCGCTATGCTCTTGCGCTACATGTGGAACGCCATACCGCAGGGAACTATCCAATAATCCCAAGTTGAAAGAGGCGAATACAAGTTATAAAAAAGCTATAAATTGGCTAGATAAAGCAGAATGTTCTATGACACCTACCGAAACGGCAAGTTTTTTTACCACAGCAGAATCTTATCTTTCAGATGCTATTTATAAATTAGAACAGCAAGGCCACGATAATAATATAGATGTTTCCGAAGACATCTATTATTGCGAAAAAATTAAAAGTGAAACAGATGTTAAGATAGGCGCGGCTGAGAGAGTGAAGCAATACCCTTGATCCAATGTCCACTTGGATTATCAGAAGTGCCGCAAACAACCTTAAGTAGTGACATAAATGTTAAAAAAAAATAATACCGCGATAATACATCCAGGCATGGGTGCCATGTCCGGCGCAAAGGGGGTAACTTTTCGCGTATGGGCGCCCTACGCCCAAAAGGTTTACGTAACCGGGACCTTCAATGACTGGAGTAAGACTTCAATGCCTCTTTCAGAAGAGGAGAATGGTTATTGGTCTGTTGATGTGTCAGAGGCGAAAACAGGGGATGAGTACAGATACTTGATCCACGGTCCCAAGGGCCCCCTCTCTCGCATTGACCCTTATGCCAGAAAGGTGACCAATTCCATCGGCAATGGAGTTATCTATGACCCCAAAGCCTTTGACTGGGGTGATAATAACTTTCACATGGTTACAGGGAATGAGCTTGTCATTTATGAGATGCACATCGGCACCTTTAACGTCAAAGAAAAGGGGCATCCGGGTACTTTTGATAACGCTATTGAAAAATTTCCTTACCTCAAAAAACTGGGTATCAATGCCATAGAGGTTATGCCGATCATGGAGTTTCCAGGCGATTTTTCATGGGGCTACAATCCGTCTCATCCATTTGCCGTTGAGAGCATTTACGGCGGGCCGGACGGCTTTAAGCAATTTGTTAAAGCGGCCCACAAGCATGGTATCGCTATCATCGTAGATATCGTTTACAACCACTTTGGCCCAGGCGATCTTGATTTGTGGCGGTTTGATGGTTGGAGCGAAAATGAAAAGGGAGGAATTTACTTTTATAATGATCATCGTTCGCAAACGCCCTGGGGTCAGACGCGCCCCGATTATGGCCGGGGTGAAGTGCGCCAATATCTGCGCGATAACGCCTTGATGTGGTTTAAGGAGTATCACGTAGACGGCTTACGTTGGGACATGACAAGCTATATCAAAAGCATTGACGGCGATGTGGGAAATCCTGCTAATAACATTCCTGAAGGCTGGAGTTTGATGCAATGGATCAATGATGAAATACGGAAACTATTCCCCGGTAAGATCAGTATCGGTGAAAGCATGAGGGATAATCCGTGGGACACGAAAGATGTGGGAGCAGGCGGCGCAGGTTTCAACGCTCAGTGGGATGCCAAATTCGTTCACTCCGTTCGCCAGGCCGTTATCGCCCGCGATGATAACTCCCGCGATCTGGGGGCCGTCAGCAAAGCTATTGAGCATCGCTACGATTTAGATGTCTTTCGGCGGGTTATTTATACCGAGTCGCACGACGAGGTCGCTAATGGCCGGGCCCGCGTGCCCGAAGAGATCTGGCCCGGCAAGGTGGATAGCTGGTTTTCCAAGAAACGTTCTACCTTGGGGAGTGCACTTGTCCTTACTTCACCCGGTATTCCGATGATCTTTGAAGGGCAAGAGTTGTTGGAAGATCGCTGGTTCCAGGATAAAGACCCGATCGACTGGTCCCGGGTTGAGGACGAACGCGGTATTTTTGGAATGTACAGGGATCTAATCGCCCTACGGCGTAATTTCTCGGGTGTGACGAGGGGGTTATGTGGTCAAAATACCCATATCTATCATTTTGACGATGGAGCCAAGATCATCGCTTTCCATCGCTGGGACAAACAGGGCCCGGCTGATAGCGTTGTTGTGGTGGTTAATATGGCGAATCAAAATCGTGACGATTATCTCATCGGTTTTCCGCGTGTAGGATTGTGGAAAACGCGATTTAACAGCGACTCATATAAATATGACCCAAATTTTGCAAATCATTCTACTCCTGACGTTGAGGCGCGTAAGGAAAAGATCGATGGGCTTCCTTGTTCCGGCAAGATCAGTATCGGGCCATATACGGTGGTGATTTTTTCGCAGGATAAATAAGAGTCCATTTATAGAGAATCTAAAGAAGATGTAAATAGATCTCCGTAACCAGTTTCAACGCGAAGGGAGTCAACAAGTTACAACGCTGGCTCCTTTTTTGTTTTGCTGTTAAAATCCAGCTGTGCTAACACCCTGCTAACAAAAGTTTCTTCAGTGGTTATGCAAAGTGATAAAAATACGTGACCCAATTTTATGTTTGGGGGTATAATATGTTTTTAAAACCGCATATTGACTTCTATGAAAAAAGTATACCTTTTCAACGTGGGAAGTTGCGCCCGTCTGGGCCTGGATAGAAGGCGGCTGGGGGATTATTTTTCCGCCAATCACTTCTCTGTCGTTAATGATCCTAAAAAAGCGGATATTATCCTGATTTTGACCTGCGGCACGGAAAAAGCCATTGAACAACTCTCCATACAGACTATCAGGCGCCTTAAACGTTATCGAGCCGAAGTGATCGTCGGCGGCTGTCTTCCGGAAATGAACGCGAAAGCCGTCGCGGCCCTTCATCAAGGCAAGACCATTTCTACAAAAACTATTCAGAAGATCGAGGATTATTTTCCGCAGGCGGCCGTCAGCTTCAAAAGTGTTCCTGACAGCAACAGGCCAGTTTTTCCTTCGCAGGCTGAAAAGCTCAGAGTCTACTTTTCTTTTTCCACCTTCTTTTTCAAAAATTTTCTTCTTAAGGTCTATGAGGAGGTTTTTCCTAAGAAAAGGATGCTGCCGAAAGATCTCTCGTTGATCCGCGTCAGCCGCGGCTGCTACGGCAAGTGCACTTATTGCGTGATCAAGAACGCCGTGGGCCCTCTTGTGAGCAAGCCCGTCGCGGATATCGTTACCGAAGCGCGGGCTTTGTTTGATCGGGGCGTCAAGAGCGTCAAGATCGTAGGTGATGACCCGGGGTCTTATGGTTTGGATATTGGGACGACCTACCCGAAGCTTTTGAGCGAGATCCTGGCATTGGATCCCGATATTTCTTTGTATCTCTTCTCGCTGAATCCTCATTGGATGCTCACCTATCAGGATGAATTGCTGCGTTTTTCGAAGAATATCCGGGTGATGCAGGTTCCTATCCAATCCGGAGACAGGAGGATCCTGAAGTTGATGAACAGGGATATCGATCCCGAGGCCCTCGCGATCCTCTTGGATAAACTTAAAAAGTCAAATCCGGATATCAAGCTGTTGACGAATGTGATCGCTGGTTTTCCGTCCGAGACAAAAGAAGAATTTCAGAACACCCTTGAAGTGGTGAAAAAATGCGCGTTTGACAAGGCCTCCCTTTTCCCTTGTTATGTTCATAAAGAAACCCCCGCGCATAGAATGGAGCCTAAGATCGGCGCAGAAGAGATCGAGCGCAGGATGAAGCATGGGCTTAAGGAGCTCGCCTGGGCCGGGGTGTTCTCAAGCAGAGGATTGCTGGCGAACGAATAAAATTTGTGGATCATCTATGATGCGTAAAGAGGACAAGCTAAATGGCTAGCTGGGTAATGAGCAGCTTGGTAGCTCGCAAGGCCCGTAACCTTGAGGCCGTCCGTTTAAATTGGACCCCCGCAACCACCTTAGCATGTTTTTTTAGCCAAGGCTGAAAAACTCGGTTTTCTTATGTTCCAATAGTATACTTATAGTAGGGATTTATAAATAGGGCTTGCTATGAAAACTAAAAATAGGGGTTCAACCCTGATCGAGCTTCTTATTGCGACTTTAATTTTTTCAGTGGCGCTGGGAGCGTTGTTAAGCAGCCTGGTGGCCATTGTCAATGTTATTGACCTGTCAAGAGAGAGGACAATAGCCACGGCTGATTTAAGGAATATGCTGGAGCGTATCCGCTCCGCGCCATTTAGCTCACTCTTGACAAATTTTCCCAATGGCCTGGCAGACGGCCCGGTTTCAAATCCTTATGTCAATATCACAGGCGGGTATCAGCTTATTGATGAACATATTACCGTCAATTACGCAAATCCCAATGTTGATCCCTTGGAGATCCAAGTCGTAGAGACCTGGAAGAATAAAAAAGGGCACGCTTATAATGCCGCCTTATCAACTTTCAAGACAAGGAGCCAATAGATGAGGCATTGGAAAAAAGTTAAAAATATGGTTGGATTTACCCTAACCGAGGTTCTGGTGGCTTCGGCGATCTTGACCGTCGTCATCGCGATGATCTATGCTATATTAATTTCGGGAAATGACCTTTGGGAGATAGAGCGTTGCCAAATAGACCTGCAAGGGCAAGGTCGGATAGCCCTCAACTTGATGGTCACCGAGTTAAGAAAGACAACTCGGACAGCTTCACAAAACCCATCACCAAATCTCAATATTCCTTCAACGCCCAACAATAAAGATATCAGTTTTTATTTTCCGGCGGACCTTGACAACAATGGTTTAATTACAGATACCAGCGGCAGCATTGAGTGGGATACTAACAATAAGATCCAATACCACTACATCCCGGGCCAAAAGCAATTGGTGCGGTTGGAAAAGGAGGATCAAACCATAATAGCCCAGCACGTTACCGATATCCAGTTTATTGATAATAGCATTGATAGCACGCTTTTTCTCAATGAAGTTAAAATCGTTATGAGTATGTATGCGACGACGCCACATCAGAGGACACTTGTTATGACATTTACGGCAATGGTCAAGTTAAGAAACTAAAGGAATGAATATGAGGCGCATAAGATTATCTAAAAAACTGTCGGGGAAAAAGGGACAGGCTTTGATCTTATCTTATATGGTGATCGCCGTCTTTATCATTATTTCAGGAGGATTATTAACCAAGGCCATCTCGGAAAATAATATTTCAGAACGCAATAGATTGACAACGGAGACGTTTTACATGGCGGAAGGGGCGACGGATAATGCCATTGCTGCTTTTACATCTGCGATCGCCAATTTTCAAGTTCCGGTGGACGTGGCGACCTTTAACCTGACGACAACATTTACGACTTTCGGGAACGCGACAGTCAATACCACCATCACCAGGCTTGATGAGGTGGATCGTATCAGCATTGAAGGAAATACCAATGTCTATGTCGCTAATTATGAAGTTGACTCAACAGCCGTCCATCCTCAGAACGATTCTATTGTTGTCCGAGTACACCAGATCGTAGCCAGGAGATTGATCCCTACTTTCCAACACGCCGTCTTTTACGATAAAGACCTAGAGATCCTTCCCGGAGCCAATATGACCATCAGCGGGCGGATCCATTCCAATCAGGATATCTATTTAGGGACAGATTCTGTTCTTACCGTGACATCAACGTCTTTGCACTCTGCCGGTGGCATCTTTAATAAAAGGAAAGACAGCGATTATCAATTTTCAGGCAACGTCGCCATCCAGATCGATAAGCCTGGTTCACCTACTTATGCCAATATGGCTGGATTAGATAGCACTAGTCCTACGTGGGTCGCAGATTCTACAAGCCGCTGGCAGGGAACTGTAGAAAGCGCAGCTCATGGAGTCACGAAATTAAGCACGCCTTCTGTGGGGACAACGCAGCCAGACGGGTATTATGCTAATCAAGCCAATGTTGTGATCACCAATAATTCCGTAGTCAAAAATGGTGTGACCCTTGTTGAGGGGCAGGATTATCCTGTCGGAACAATTACCTCTTCATTAACATCCTTCTATAATAACCGTGATGGTGAATATATTAAGATGACAACAGTGGATCTCAGCAAGCTAAGCGGCAAAACCGGTACTTGTAACGAAATGACCTGCCCCAATAATCTACCTTCTGACGGCCTGTTGTATGTCACAAGAAATGACGCCGGCAGCAGCGAACCCGGCATAAAGTTGGTCAATGGAGGAGAAATCGTTAATACGAACGGGTTGACCGTTGTTTCCAATCAACCCGTTTATATCCAAGGGGATTATAATACAGTCAATGAAAAACCAACGGCCGTGATCGCAGATGCCGTGAACCTTCTTTCTAATAACTGGAATGATGCGAATAGTACCCAAAGTGTTACTTCTAGGCCTGCCAACGCAACGACATTTAATTCTGCTTTTGTAGCCGGTATAGACACGACAACACCTGGTGGCTATAACGGCGGGCTGGAAAATTATCCGCGTCTCCATGAGAACTGGACAAGCCAACAGCTTACCATTAAGGGGTCTTTTGTGTCTCTCTGGAATAGTTCCGTTGCTACAGGAAACTGGGCGTACGGCAATCCTCAATACACAGCACCTGTTAGGAATTGGAGTTACAATATAAATTTCAATGATCCGAGTAAGCTCCCGCCTTTTACACCTTGGGCTGTTGAAGCTCAGCGCGTTGCCTGGTGGACAGACTAAATCCTAATAAGCTCCAACAGGCCAAAACTAGGTATAACAGCAATAAAGAGAACTGGTCTTGACTTTAAGCAGCAAGCTATAGCATTAGATAAAATCAGCAAAAATCAGAAAAGTGCTGGGGCTAATTTATAACCTTGAGGCCGTCCGTTCAAATTGGACATTCGTCGCCAGGCGGCGCGCAATACATTGACATCTTTATAAAATAGTGTATAATAGTTTTAAATTATAACTGATAGCAATAAAATATTATGCAAAGCATACTTTTGACAAAAGAGGTCGCTGAGATCTTGCGGGTCGGCGAAGAATATATCCGTAATCTCATCCGTCAAGGTAAGATCAAGGCCTACAAAGAAGGCCGCCGAGGGGGATTTCGGATAACGCGAGAAGAAGTTGATAGGTACATTCAGGCCAGACAGCAAGAAGTTGTTCGCTAAAATCGTATAGCCTCGGTCTCTCAAAGAGACGGGGATTTATTTTTCGCCAGATCTTAAAATGATTTAAAAAGAAGGCCCGGGCACGAACATATGAAATACGCTAGGAAAAACAATGGTTTTACATTTCTTGAGTTGTTGATTTCTTCGGGTATTCTTGTTGTAGCTTTATCCGGTATCGTGTCGGCCTATATCAGTTCTTCTGAATTGGCTGAGCGAACTAAAAATTCCAACCTTGTTTTAGGCGCTATCCAAGAGGAGCTGGAGGCTTTACGCAAAGTGACTCTTTCCAACTCTCCCACTGTATACTATTTCAATATCTCCGATAATACTTCAGGCTTTTTAAAGAATATAGGCAGAATAACTATAACTCCGATAAACTCAAATTTTTCCAGGGTTGATGCAGATATATGCTGGAAACAGCGCTCAAGGATCATCGGCCCATGCTCCGAAAATAATGGCATCTTGGAATTCAATGCTCCCAATGTCAATGGTGATTCGAATGCGGCCGTCCAGGTGACGACTTTTATGGCGCAAAGATGAAAAAAGGCTATACGCTTGTTGAAATCCTAATTGTCGTAGCTATCGTGAGCATTATCTCTGGAGGTATTTTTATGTCTTTAACGTCATCGATACAGGCATGGGATTCATTAGGGGCAAGGACGGCGCTGCAGTTAGAATTAAGAAAATCCATCTTGCGCATCTCCGATGATCTAAGGCAAACCTCAATGGACCAGATATTTAGTAATTCAGATATGACGACAAAAGTATCCCTTGGCGGGATCTATACTGCGCTTTATTTTAATTTACCGCAGGAGATAGGGCCGACAGGCGCGATCAGTTGGAACACCATCGATCCGGTTATCTATACGCTTATCAACGGCACGATCATAAGGACCAGGGGAACAACATCGTCAGATATATGTAGCAGTATAGTTAGCCTGAAATTCACGGTCTTGGCTAACGATGTCATTCGAATAGAGGTGAGCGGTGAGAAAGTAAAGGCCGTATACTATGGTAATACCACTGTTAATGCTACAATGGCATCGGCTGCGGCTGTTAGAAATAGAAATTAAAGCAAGGAGAAAATAATGCTCAATAACAATAAGGGTTCAGTTTTAATGTTGTCTTATATTGTTGTTATTGTCTTATTGGCTATTAGTCTTGGCGTTTCCTACCAGGGCTTTATTGAGAAAAAAGCTTTTGATATAACAAAGCAGAGGACTGATGCTTTTTATATGGCTGAGTCGGGGATGGATGCTGCTCTTGCAACTCTGAGGTCTGATCAGTTTTACGCAGGGACCGGAGCTTCCAATCCCGTGTCTGTCTACAGAGGCTCAAATATGATCGGCCAGTATTCGAACACGGTGGTGAATATAGGCAATTCACTGAGAAAAATTACGGCCTACGGCTATATCCCACAAATGACTCCTTCACCGGGTGTGTTACAGCAGACATGTCAATTGGAGGGCGTGGTGTATGTGCCGGTTATCCCGCCAGGCAATTTTTATGATAATGCTATCTACGCGTTAAAAGGTGTTGATTTTCATGGTGGCAGCTATGAGGTGACGGGTAACATTGATTGCGGTGGTGATGTAACAAACACCGGGGGAAGTTATGGGACTGTCAACGGGGCAACATCAGAGTTTGACCCTTCTGTTACGGAAAACGTTTTTTACTCTTTTAATTTTCAGGCTTTACAAGCTCTCGCCCGGCAACAAACCTATTCTTATGGAGGGAATACGGTGAATAATGATTTCACTGCTGAAGATATAGAAAATAATAGGCCTCTTCCTACATCTTTTTGGTATCGTGAGCCGACTGACCCTGCAGATCCTACAACGGGCATTCCCAATATTGTTTATATAGAAGGGCCATTGGTGGTCAGGACCAACGATTTTGAAATTGGCGGGTTCATTTTAGTTGTAGGAGATGTTGCGAATCCCGGCGTTGTCACAACGGATGAGGCTGCGACCATTAATGGCAATGTGACTGTACACGGGTGTCTTTATTCTACAGGTGCTTTTACTCTCAATGGCCACGGCAACTCCGTTATTGATGGCGGGTTATGGACGGCCGATGAAGCTTATTTACAAGGGAATACGCAATTTACTTATAATGCGGACTATATGGCGGCTATCAAAAATTATGTTGAAAATAATACTCCACCTAATCTCGCGTTTCTTTCATGGCGACAAATGCAGCTCGATAATTGAAATTTCATCTTCCGCATAATTTTATTGACAAAGAGCCAAGATTGGGTCATATTAAGTTACTTAGTAAATAGACGAGCAGTAGTTTACAACCGTTTGCTATTATTTGCTAAAATCTTATTGGAAGGAGGTAGTGAATAATGGCAAAAGGTAAAGTTAAATGGTTCAGTGATCAAAAAGGCTATGGATTTATAACGCCTGATGACGGAAGCAAGGATTGCTTTGTTCATCACAGCGTGATCCAGGGTGAAGGTTTTAAATCTTTAGCCGAAGGACAAGCAGTTGAATTTGATGTTGAAGAGGGTCAAAAAGGCCCCCAGGCGACAAACGTAAGAAAAGCGTAAGTTAAGACGTAGATAAGGCCCGGCGCTAGCACAGTGACGGGCCTTATTTTATCATAGAAAGACTTAGGAGAACTAATGTTGAATCAAAAAAGAAGAAAAGACGTGCGCAATATTGCGATAGTCGCGCATGTTGACCACGGTAAAACAACGCTTGTTGATACGCTGCTAAAATATACGGGCGCCCACAAGTTCTTGGACGGAGAAGTAACTATTATGGATTCAAACCCTCTTGAGAAAGAAAGAGGGATCACCATATTCTCAAAGAACGCTTCTTATAATTATAAAGGCGTGCAATGCAATATCGTTGATACGCCCGGGCATGCCGATTTTGGAAGTGAGGTTGAGCGTATCCTTGAAATGGTTGACGGCGTGCTTCTTCTTGTGGACGCTGTAGACGGGCCTATGCCCCAGACAAAATTTGTGTTGAAAAAGTCCCTTGAATTGCATCTAAAGCCCATTCTTGTTATTAATAAGATAGATCGCCCCAACGCGCGCCCTGACGAAGTCACCAACATGATGTTCGATCTTTTCTGTGAGCTTAACGCCTCCGATGAACAGCTTGATTTTCCGATAGTCTATGCATCTGGCCGGGATGGGTACGCCACGCTTGACCTTAAAGAGCCCAGTGACAATATAAAGCCTCTATTGGATACGATCTTACTTAGAGTATTGCCTCCGATCGCGAACCCTGATCTTCCTTTTCAGATGTTGGTAACGATGTTGGACTATAATTCATATTTTGGGCGTATCGCTATCGGGCGCATATTCCATGGCGCTATACACGTAGGCGACCCCGTTGCTCTTGTGAAACGCGATGGAACGATCACTACAAACAAAGTAACTAAGATCATGAAGTATAAAGGCCTTGTGCGTGTGGAAGCGAATGAAGCGATGGCCGGGGACATTATTTTGATAACTGGCATTGAGGGCGTGTCGATAGGCGAAACGCTTGCGTGTATTGATGATCCTAAAGCGCTGCCTGCTGTCAAGATCGATGAGCCGACGATATCCATGAATTTTGCCCATAACTCCAGCCCCCTGGCTGGTAAGGACGGAGGCATATTTTTGACGCCGCGCCATATCCGGGAACGCCTTGAACATGAGGCGATGATGAATGTCGGTGTCAAAGTTGAAGAAGTTGACCGGGGTGAGAGATTTAAGGTCTCAGGCAGGGGTGAGCTTCATTTAGAGATACTCATAGAGACGATGCGCCGTGAGGGGTATGAGTTGGAAGTTTCAAGGCCGCAGGTTGTTTTAAAGAATATAGGCGATCAGGTTCTTGAACCGGTTGAGGAAGTGATAATAGAGGTGGATAGCTCGTATCAGGGCGCGGTTATGCAGGCGCTCGGAGAACGCAAGGCTGAGATGAAAAATATGTTGGTCACGTCATCTAATAGTATACGGATGGATTTTGTCATTACCTCAAGAGCATTGATAGGGTTCAGGAGTGAATTTTTGTTGATGACGCGGGGAAGCGGCGTTTTGTGCCAGAACTTTCTTGAGTATCAGATATATAAAGGCGATATGCCGGCGCGCCAAAGAGGCGTCCAAATATCAAAAGGCGACGGAAAAGCTGTTTCAAACGCGATAGAGAACCTGCAGGTGCGCGGAGAGATATTTATTGAGCCGGGAGACATGGTGTACGAGGGCATGATCGTAGGTATTAATAATAAAGGGGTTGATATGGTCGTGAATCCGCAGAAGGAGAAGAAGTTAACCAATATGCGTTCTTCGACTTGCGACATAGCGATACAGCTGATACCTTCACGGAAGATCAACCTCGAATTCGCGCTTGTGTTTATCGACGATGATGAGCTAGTCGAGGTCACTCCTCTTAATATAAGGATCAGGAAGATGCAGTTAAAACAAATAGATAGGACGCGCGCGGACCGGGAAGACAGGGCGCAATAGGAGGCTGAAATGATGACGAATAATTATATTTTATGGAAGCTTAGGATCGCTTTGCAATTAAAAGATTCCGATATCATTGATATTCTAAAACTTGCCGATTTTGAGATAACAAAACCGGAATTGTCCGCTCTTTTTAGAAGAGAAGACCATAAGAATTATAGGCAATGCGGGGATCAGATCTTAAGAAGATTTTTAGACGGCCTGATCATTAAATACAGGGGCAAGAAAGAAGTATAATGTTTTTATATTCTATATGGCATTGATCAGCTTGCAGGAAGTCAGTTTGAAGTTCAGCGGGCCGCTTATTTTTGACCGGTTAAGCTTGCAGCTTGAGCCCGGTGAGCGGGTAGCTATGCTTGGCCGTAATGGCGCGGGCAAGACCACCCTAATGAAGGTAATGGCAGGGCAGCTTGCGGTTGATGAAGGAAATGTGATCCGTCAAAAAGGTGTAGAGATCACGCATCTGCCGCAGGAAGTCCCGGTGGATATGGAGGGGAGTGTTTTTGATATTGTCCTTTCGGGTTTAGGGGAGCGCGCAGGACTTTTAAGCAAATATCACGCGCTGACGCAGCGCCTTCATACGGAACAGACGCCGGAATTATTAAAACAACTGGATGTTTTGCAGTCCGAATTAGATCGCACCGGATGTTGGGATGTGAATAATCAGGTTGAGAATGTTATTGCCCGGATGAAGCTTGATCTCGAGAGCGATTTCCTAAATCTATCCGGCGGACAGAAACGCCGGGTGCTTTTGGCCCGGGCACTGGTGTTAAAGCCCAAAGTGCTCCTCCTTGATGAGCCCACTAACCACTTGGATATTGATTCCATTAATTGGCTGGAGGGGTTTCTTGCCGATTATCCCGGCGCGGTTTTTTTTGTCACCCATGACCGCATGTTCATGCAGCATTTGGCTACTCGGATCGTAGAGCTTGACCGGGGAAAGATCTATAGCTGGTCGTGCGATTACAAGATTTTCCTTGAGCGTAAACAAGCGGCCTTGGATATAGAGGAAGCGGAGTGGGGTCATTTTGATAAAAAGTTAGGCGAGGAAGAGATATGGATCCGTCAGGGGATCAAGGCCCGCAGGTGCCGTAACGAAGGCCGCGTGACGGCCTTGATGCGTTTAAGGGAAAAAAAGAAGGCCCAGCGCAAGCAAGAAGGACAAGTGCGCATGCGGACGCAAAAATCCATTCTTTCAGGCCATCGGGTGATCAAGACAGCCCACGTGGGATTTAGTTATGGCGATAAACGTTTAATACATGATTTTTCTACTCAGGTTATGCGTGGGGATAAGATCGGTTTGATCGGCCCGAACGGCAGTGGCAAGACCACGCTCTTGCGTATTTTACTGGGGAAACTCGCCCCAAATAAAGGAAAAGTTACCCTGGGGACGAACCTGGAGATCGCTTATTACGATCAGCTGCGTGAGCAGTTGGATGGAGAAAGAACTGTTGCTGAGAACGTGAATGGCGCAAGCGAGACTGTGATCATTAACGGCAAGCCTAAACATATACTGGGGTATCTGCAGGAATTTCTTTTTGCACCCCAACGAAGCCGCACGCCGGTTAAAGTTCTCTCCGGAGGTGAGCGCAACCGTCTGTTGCTAGCCAGGCTATTTTCCAAGCCTTCCAATGTATTGGTGATGGATGAGCCTACCAATGACCTGGATATTGAGACCATGGAGCTTTTAGAGGAATTGCTACTTGATTATCGCGGGACATTGCTTTTGGTCAGTCATGACAGGGCTTTTTTGAATAACGTGGTTACCTCTACCATGGTGCTTGAAGGCGACGGGGTCATTAATGAATATCCCGGAGGCTACGATGACTGGTTAAGCCAGCGACCGTCCGCGCCTGCGCTTGAATCGCCTAAGATCAAGGCCACAAATATACATAGAGAAAAGGAAGGGCCTGTTGTCTTACGCAAACTCACCCATAAAGAACAAAAGGAATTAGATGAGCTTCCTTTAAAAATTGAAAAATTAGAAGAGGAGCAGAAGGCGCTCTACGGCCTTTTCGCGGATCTTGTTTTTTATCAGCGAGACCCGCAGGAGATCAACCGGGCCAAGGCCAGGTCTGAAGAACTCTCGCTTCTGCTTGAAGAAGCTAACGAGCGCTGGGAGTATCTGGAAGGAATATCATCTTAATTTAATGCCGATTTTGAGATAACAAAACCGGAACTGTCCGCTCTTTTTAGAAGAGAAGACCATAAGAATTATAGGCAATGCGGGGATCAGATCTTAAGAAGATTTTTAGACGGCCTGATCATTAAATACAGGGGCAAGAAAGAAGCGCGGTAGTCTTATATTCTATTAAGGCATAAGAGATCATTTTGTTGAATTCTGCACACACACCGCGACTAAGCCGGGTTTTTTCATACCTAACTGATGCGCAGCTTCGCTGGACAAGTCAAGTATCCTATTACTTAAATACGGCCCCCGGTCATTGATCGTCACGGTCACATTGCGTTCATTTTCTAGGTTAATGACGTTCAGTTTAGTGCCAAAAGGAAATTTCCTGTGTGCTGCCGTTAATGCTTTAGGGTCATATTTTTCTCCGCTTGCTGTCAGGCGGCCTGCCATATTTTTTCCGTACCAGGATGCTATCCCCATCTGCATGCATTGTTTCTTGAAAATGCTGATCGCTTCAGACTGCCGGTGCCTCTTAACAAAATTAAGCCTTGCTTGATTGGCGCCTGTCAATACTGCAACGATGGCCAGGATAAGTATCATTATTGCGCGCATGGGTATATTATATCTAAGATCTATCCGGTTTGCCATAGGAAATAGTATGATATTTAGGCGATTTTTTATATTATATGGGGTATAATAAAACAATGAAGTTAAATACTAATCGTATGGAAGCGTTGGTAGACGGCATATTCGCTATTGCTATGACTTTAACATTTCTAAGATACTAAAATGATCATCATTGGTTTATTCGTCATATTAGTAATTGTTTTTTTAGCTCCTTTTTTTGTTAAGAAAATAGAGGAGGAGCTTGAGCTCTTCCTTTTTGTTATGGGTTGTATTGCCGTCACTATTACATGGCAGTGGAGCGCGGGGTTGGTCAAGGAGGCCTTGATCGAGCCGATAAAGATAACCATTGCAGTCCTTGTCGCGGGATTGCTGTTTAGATACCTTCAAAGGTCCATTGCCCATAATGTCAATAAGCTCGCGGGCGCGATCGGTGTGAAATTGTTCTCTTTTTTGGCCATCGTTTTTCTTGGATTTATCTCAAGCGTGATAACTGCGATCATTGCTGCCCTTCTTCTTGTTGAGATCATAACGTATCTTTCGCTTGATAGAAAACATGAGATCTTTCTGGTAGTGCTTGCGTGTTTTTCAATAGGCCTGGGTGCCGCGCTTACGCCTATAGGAGAACCTCTTTCTACCATCGTAATAGCTAAACTCAAAGGTGCCCCCTATAATGCGGATTTTTTCTTTTTGCTGAGGCATTTGTGGTTATTTATATCGCCCTGTATTATATTGTTAGGCCTGTTGGGCGCAATACTAGTACCCAATAAGCTTCAGAGGCGCCATGGTTTAACTGAAGATAGGAAAGAGAACATAAAGGATATAGCCATAAGGACCGCTAAGATCTATATTTTTGTTATGGCGCTCGTATTCTTAGGAGAAGGTTTCAAGCCAATAGTAGAGACGTATGTCTCAAAGATATCTTATCAGGGGCTTTATTGGTTGAATATGGTATCTGCTGTGCTTGACAACGCTACTTTAGCCGCCGCTGAAATAAGTCCCGCTATGAGCATTTTTCAGATCAAATCAGCCCTATTGGGGCTTCTGATAGCAGGGGGGATGCTTATACCCGGTAACATACCCAATATTATCTCCGCAGGAAAGCTTAAGATAAAAAGTTCAGAGTGGGCGAAGATCGGAGTGCCGTTAGGCCTGATAGTAATGGCGGTTTATTTCTTGTTGATAATAAGCTTGACATAGGGTAGGGGGGTATGGTATACTATCTTTTATTGAGAGACCCCTGGCGCAAGGAGGGATTATGAGACAGACAACTACCCACGAAGAGCAATTGGATTTTTTAAAGAAGATAGAAGGCCAGGTGCGCGGTATACAGAAGATGATAGAAGAAAAAAGATACTGTATAGACATTATAACCCAGATCCAGTCAGTTATGGGCGCTTTGTCTAAGGTGGAGCAGGATATTTTTAAGAAACATGTTAATGGCTGTGTGGCTAATTCACTTAAAGGCAAATCTGAAACAGAAAGAGAAAAAAAGATAAACGAAGTAATAGACCTTATTTCTAAATTCTGTAAAGCCAAAAGTTAGAAGAAGAGTGAGGTGGGTATGAGAAGAAGTGCTTTCGTCTTCACCATTTTAGCCGTTATTTGGGCTTCTACGGCGATAGCTGAAAATAACCCGCCTTATAGCCTGGATTCATTATTAAAAGAAGCCATTGCTTCAAATCCTGAGATCTTATCCGCGAAAAACGCGTTTGATTCTGCGAGTGCTCGCATTCCGCAAGCCGCCAGCCTTAACGATCCTATGATAGAATACGAGTATGACAAGATAACGGCTGACAGGATGTTGACCGGTGATCCGATGAACACTTTTTCTGTTACCCAGGACATACCATTTCCTACCAAGCTTTTCCTTCGCGCCAAGATAGCTTCAAAACTTGCCAAAATGGCATATGAGAACTATAAGGCAAAGGAGCGCGATATTGTCTCTATGGTCAAAACCGCTTATTCCGAACTTTCGCTTATTTACAAAACAATAGATATTAATAAAGAAAATAAAAGTGTCTTAGATCAGCTTTCTAAGACCGCTACCACGAGATATGGCGCAGGCTCTGGCACGCAGGCAGACGCGCTTAAAGCCCAAGTGGAATTAGCAAGTGTTGATAACGAGCTTATTATGCTTGAGCAGAAGCGCCTAACTGCGCAAGCGAAGCTGAATATATTGCTTAACAGGGATCCAAAGGAAGATATCGGGGTCCCTTTATCTGAGAAGGCGATCAAATTCGATCGCACGCTGGCCGATCTCTACAGGTTGACACTTGATAATAATCCGGAACTTAAAGCATATAGGTATGCGATAGAACGTGGTAAAGCGGCTTATGATCTATCTATTAATGAATACTTGCCTGATTTTACCATTAAATTTAAACAGATGGTTGCCAAGGGCCGCGCTGAAAGCGGCTCGTGGGCCGGCATGGTCGGAGTCACCATACCTTTGTGGTTTTTTGAAAAACAGGCTTTCGGCGTAAAAGAAATGAGATCAGACCTTGCCATGATAAAAGCCGAATATAAGGGTAAGGAAAATTCCGTGCTCTTTGAGGTGAACGACGCATATGCCAGGGTTGTCGCGAATAAAAAGATCATTGAGCTGTATGAGACTGCTTTTATACCTCAGGCGCAGGAAGCCGTAGATATCGCGTTAAAAGGTTATGAGAGTGGAAAATCGGATTTCTTGACACTTCTTGACAGCCAGAGGATGTTGATAAATTTTAAATTAGACCATTATAAAGCGATATTGGAGCTTAGGATCGCTTTGGCAGATCTAGAGAGGATCGGAGGTTATTATGAGGGTATATAGAAATAATTTATTGATCATTACGGCAATTATATTTATAGGCGCGATCTTTGTATTCGCGGGTTGTGGACGATCGGCTGGCAATAAAAGTGTTTCACAGGGCAAGGTAACATATGCGTGCCCGATGCATCCGACGTATACGTCTGATAAACCGGGGGATTGTCCGATCTGCGGTATGAAACTTGTTAAAGTAGAAAACACCGCTTCGGATAAGGCATCCAATCAGGAATCCATCTCTGTGCTGTCTAAAGAGAAAACATTGGAAGAGATCTGTATTGAACATAAATGCACTATGAAGGATTGCCCTATGATGATAAAAGCGCACATTAAGCCTGGCGAGCGTCTTGTTTGTCCTGTGTGCGGCGAAGTAATATCTACGACCAGTGGAAAAGTCGTAGAAATATCCAAAGGAACCGCCGCGACGGAAGGCGCAAAGGAACAAAAAATTCTTTATTATAGGAATCCGATGAACCCTCAAGCTACGTCACCTGTGCCTATGAAGGACTCCATGGGGATGGATTATATCCCTATTTATGAAGAAGGCGCGTCAACGGCTGCGGGTGCAGGGCCCACAGTTATGATAAGCCCTGAAAGACAGCAGATGATAGGTGTAAAGACAGAGGCAGTCCAGATAAGGGATCTGACAAAAACAGTGCGTGTTTCCGGCAAAGTAGCTTATGACCCTGAGCTTGTTGTAACGCAGGAGGAGTTCGTTGGGGCGTTGAATACTCAGGATAATGTAAAAGATTCTCCTTTACAGGATGTTATTGATAGAGCTAAAAGCCTTACAGAGGCGGCGCGTAATAAATTAAAACTATTGGGGATGAACGAAGATCAGATCAGTGTCCTTGAAAAGACGCGCAAGGCTGAAACGAACCTATACCTTCCGGGTAAGGGAGAAAATGTCTGGGCTTATATCAACGTATATGAATATGAAATAGGGTTTATTAAAGTAGGCGACAGCGTGGACATTGAAGCCGTTGCCTATCCCGGAGAAAAATTCGCGGGCTCGGTCGTGTCTATTAGTCCCGTTTTAGATCCTGCCACAAGGACCAATCAGGTGCGCGTTGAAGTGCCGAACACGGATGATAAACTAAAGCCTGAGATGTTCGTTAATGCTATTATCAAAGAAAGTCTGGGGTCCAAATTAGCAGTTCCCGAAACAGCTGTTTTAGATACAGGCATAAGAAAGATCGTTTATCTTTTGCAAGCAAACGACGTGCTTGAATCCCGAGAAGTAACAATAGGGCAAAAGGCAGAAAATCATTATGAGGTTATAAGTGGCTTGAAAGTTGGGGACGTTGTCGTTGTAAGCGGCAATTTTCTTGTTGATTCCGAGAGCAAGTTAAAAGCAGTTTCTAACCCCGCTTCGTAAGATGTATCAAAATTTTATTCTAAAATTTTGATACACTCTGCGGGATGTCACCAAATGGGCAATCCTTAGGGCTTGCCCCACAGGTGTTCCATGATAGAGAAGATCATAGAATTTTCAGCAAAAAATAAATACCTCGTTATTGTTTTTGTTATAGCGGCGATGATAGGCGCCGTATATAGCATAAAGAACATCCCTCTGGATGCTATCCCCGACCTATCCGACACGCAGGTCATTATCTATTCCCGTTGGGACAGGTCACCCGATATTATTGAAGATCAGGTAACGTATCCTATTGTAAGCGCTATGTTGGGCGCCCCTAATGTCAAGGCAATAAGAGGATTTTCTGATTTTGGCTTTTCTTATGTCTACGTCATATTTAAGGACGGCACGGATATTTATTGGGCGCGCAGCCGCACACTTGAATATTTGAGCAAGATCACGCCCAGGCTTCCTGAAGGTGTAAAAACCGAGATGGGGCCTGACGCAAGTTCTGTCGGCTGGGTATATCAATATGCCCTCTCTGACAAGACTGGAAAGAACGACTTGGCAAAACTACGCTCTTTCCAGGATTGGTATTTGCGCTATTGGTTTCAGAGCGTTCCCGGAGTAGCTGAAGTCGCGTCCGTAGGAGGTTTCCAGAAACAATATCAGGTTAATATTGATCCCAATGCTTTGCTTTCCTATAAAATACCGTTGACTAAAGTCGTTGACGCTATCCGTGATAGCAATAACGATGTAGGCGGCAGGCTTGTGGAGTTTTCCGGAGCTGAGTATATGATCCGGGGCAGGGGCTACGCGAAGTCCATACAAGATATTGAGAGCATAGCCGTTGGTGCCGATGGATCCGGCACGCCGATACTCGTGAAAAATATAGCAAAAGTCGCGTTGGGCCCGGATATCCGCCGCGGTATAGCTGATCTTGACGGCGAGGGCGATACTGTAGGCGGTATCGTCATTATGCGCTACGGAGAAAACGCGCTTAATGTGATAAACCGCGTGAAAGAAAAGATAGAAGAGATAAAACCATCTCTGCCACAAGGCATGGAGATCGTTACCACATATGACAGGTCGGAACTTATTAAGCATTCCATAGAGACGCTTAAACATCAGCTCTTTGAGGAAATGATCATTGTCAGTTTTGTTATTCTCATTTTTCTATGGCATTTCCCATCTGCAGTTATTCCTATTGTCACGATACCTATAGCAGTGCTTCTTTCCTTCATTCCTCTGTTTGGGTTAAAACTCACTTCAAATATTATGAGTCTTTCGGGTATCGCGATATCGATCGGCGTGCTTGTTGACGGCGCTATTGTTGAGGTTGAGAATGCCTATAAGAAATTACAACTTTGGGAAGCAGGTGGGCGTAAAGGCGATTTTCATTTAGTCAGGCTCAACGCGTTAAAAGAAGTCGGCCCTTCGGTATTTTTTTCACTGCTTGTGATAGCGGTCGCTTTTTTGCCGGTGTTTACTCTCTTAGACCAAGAGGGCCGGCTTTTTAAGCCGCTTGCCTTCAGCAAAAACTTTGCTATGGCTATCGCAGCCCTTCTTGCTATAACGCTTGACCCTGCGATGCGAATGCTGTTCACTCGGATGGATTATAAGCATTTCAGGCCGCGTTGGCTTTCAAATTTGTTTAATACGGTTACTGTCGGCAAATATTACCCGGAAGAGAAGCATCCTATAAGCAAAGTGCTTTTTCGTATTTATGAGCCTGCTTGTAAGTTTGTGCTAAAGCATAGCAAGGCGACCATCATAGCTGCTGGTGTATTGATGCTCTCCATTATTCCTGTTTATTTTCAGCTGGGTTCAGAGTTTATGCCTCCCCTTAACGAAGGCACGATACTTTATATGCCTACGACTTTACCGGGTATCTCAGTGACTGAGACTCAGAAATTGCTTCAGTCCATGGATAAAGTCCTTAAAGATACGCCTGAAGTTGAAAGGGTGTTTGGCAAGGCAGGCCGAGCTGAGTCGTCTACTGACCCGGCACCTTTCTCTATGATGGAAACAACTATTGTGTTAAAGCCTGAAAACGAGTGGCGAAAAGTCAATAGATGGTATTCATGGATGCCGCAATTTATGCAAATGCCATTTAGGCCTATCTGGCGGGATCGTCTTACCTACGAAGATCTGGTAAATGAGTTGGATCAAAAGATGAAATTTCCCGGAGTATCAAACGCGTGGACTATGCCTATAAAAGCGCGCATTGATATGCTGTCTACGGGCGTGCGCACGCCTGTGGGAATAAAGATATACGGCGCCGATCTAAGTGAGATTGAATCGATCGGTTTAAAGCTTGAATCTACCATAAAGGATATCAAGGGTACGCGCTCCGTGTTCGCCGAACGCGTTACCGGCGGATACTTCGTTGATTTTGATATAAAACGCGAAGAGCTCGCGCGCTATGGTTTGACCATTAAAGAGGCGGAAATGATCATTATGTCGGCCATAGGTGGCGAGCCGATCACTACGACCGTTGAAGGTAGGGAGCGCTACACGGTTAATGTGCGTTATGCCAGAGAATTCCGCGATGATCTTGATAAATTAAAGAGGGTCCTTGTGCCCACGATGTCAGGCGCCCAGATCCCGCTTGAGCAGCTTGCCGATATACACTTGTCATTGGGGCCCGCGATGATCAGGGACGAGAACGGTATGCTAGCCGGGTATGTGTATGTTGATATTGCCGGCCGCGATGTCGGAAGCTATGTTACTGAAGCGCGTAAGGTCGTCCGTGAAAATATCAAGCTACCGGCTGGTTATGCTTTGCAGTGGAGCGGGCAATACGAGAATATGCTCCGGGTCAAAGAGCGGCTGAAGCTTGTCATACCCATCACTATTTTTCTTATCTTTATTCTGCTTTATATGAATACCAAGTCTCCTGTTAAGGCCTCAATTGTTATGTTGGCGGTCCCGTTTTCTTTAGTCGGAGCTGTTTGGTTCTTGTATATTTTGAATTACAACGTTTCAATTGCTGTATGGGTAGGAATGATAGCGCTTATGGGACTTGATGCTGAGACGGGTGTATTTATGCTCCTATTTTTGGACATGTCATATAACGATATGGTCCGGCAGGGAAGGATGAAAACAAGGCAAGACCTTGATGAGGCGATCATTCACGGCGCCGTGAAACGTATTCGTCCAAAGATGATGACGGTCATGGCTATGTTCATGGGTTTGCTTCCTATTATGTGGTCAATGGGCGCGGGGGCTGATATGATGAAGCGTATAGCAGCGCCCATGATTGGCGGCATATTTACAAGTTTTATTATGGAGCTTTTGGTATACCCGCCTATATATTCTATCTGGAAATGGCGTTATGAGATGAAGCAAGGCAGATAAGATTGACGCCGCAACACTACAGTAGTATTATATTCCCATGTTAAAGAATACTAAGGCTTTAATGTTATTTATTTTAATGTTCACTTTTTTGGCCATGACAGCGCAGGCCCAAAAAGCCGACACCGTATCCGGCCAGGCGAACGCGGATGAAGCATCCTATAAACAGCTCAAGATTAGTACCGGCAAAGATGATGCTTTGATATATCAGGCCATGGGTATGGGTTATTTTGAGCAGGGGAATTTTGAGAAGTCATATACATTTTTTAAAAAGGCAGCCAAACTTAACCCTAGATTATATTGGTCGTGGTATTACCTGGGGTTGATGCGGATGGGGTCTCCCGAAGAATATTTCAAAAAGGCTATAAGTGCCGCGCCGCAGTTCGCCCCGCCATATTACTGGCTAGGGCGCTATTATTGCAAGGCCCAAAAGATAAAAGAATCCATTAAATATTTTCAGGATTATATCAAAGCCGCCAAGAATGATATCAACGAGGCTGACCGCGTAAAGATAGCGGAATATTTTATTGTCTCCATGCAGCATGGTGAGACGGATTACGAAGCTATCGCAAGGTAGGACGCCGCTAAAAAAGAACTCCTCACGTAAGGGCCGCTCTCCACGTGTTTGAACCCAAGCCGCAGTGCCAATATTTTGTAGCGGTCAAATTGTTCGGGCGTGATATATTCGGCGACTTGCGCATGCTTTAAACTGGGCGCTAAATACTGCCCTAAGGCCAGAAAGTCGCAATCCACCATCCTTAAGTCTTCCATGACATCCGTAACCTCTTTTTCATTTTCTCCGAGGCCAAGCATAAGGGCTGACTTTGTGCGTATCATCGCGTTCGTTTTTTTGGCGTGTTTTAATACAAAGAGCGACCTTGCGTAGTTAGCCCTGGGCCTGAAGTCATAAAGCCGCGGCACAGTCTCAAGGTTGTGAGCGATTATGTCAGGCAAAGAGCTTGCTATAGTCTCCAAAGCGCAAGTATTGCCTAAAAGATCGGGTATTAAAAGCTCAATTGTTATTTTTTTATCATGGCTTATCTTTTTTATTTCTTTGACGGTATTTACAAAAGCTTGCGCCCCGCCGTCAGATAAGTCATCGCGGGTGACGCTTGTGATAACAACGTGTTTTAATCCCATTTTTATGACAGCTTGCGCTACATTTGCGGGTTCATCAGGGTCGGGTGCTATAGGTTTTTGTTTTTCAACGTTACAGAAACTACAGTTACGCGTGCAGTAACGCCCGAGTATTAAAAATGCCGCGTGGGCATTTTTATAGCATTCTGAGATATTCGGGCATTTGGCTTCCCGGCAGACGGTGTTTAACCCAAGAGCGCTTAATAGGGAGCGCGTTTGCGAGCTGTCATCAAACTCTATTTTTTTCTTAAGCCACTCGGGCCGGCGTTCGCTGGGCATAAAAGTTCCATTCCGGTGTGGAGTATTTTGCGGTATTTAATTCCTGCGCGAGTTTTTCTTCATGCAGAGATAACCTGCCTGTTTTTAGGATCGTTTTAAAGTGGAAAGAGAAGGATTTCATCAGGGCTTCGGAAAGTTTTTGAAAATCCATTTTTTCTTTTGAGAATTCATGAATAGTAGTCACGTCCAGGTTTTTGAGGATCAAAGGGTCGTTAAGAAAACGCGATGCTCTCGCTTTATCAAAAGATAAGGGGATGGAACCGTGCTGGAGTATGACGTTTTTCTTTCTTTTTTGGGCGTTGCCTCCGCATTTCCTGTTGTTGACCATGATGTCATATTCTTCATTTCTTGAAAAGCAAAAAGGGGCTATGGAATGAGCCAAGAATGGGCCTTTCGCGATATCTTTAGTAAAATTCGCTTCTGCGCCCAGGCCTCTGTAGCAGGCCAGAAGGAACGAGGTAATGGCCTCAAAAGATTCTTTAACGCGATAAGAAAGCCCGATATCGGACTGTGATAGGACGATGCTGTAAGTTAGTTCGTTGGCGTGGAAGATGATGCCGCCGCCAGTGGGCCTGCGAACAACATCAATGCCTTCCTTGGCGCAGGCGCTAAGATCGATAAGCATCTCTGCGTTTTGCGAGTGGCCAAGAGAGATGGCAGCCGGCTTCCATCCGTATAACCGCAATGTAGGTTCTGATAGGCCTTCTTGATAACTTAAAAATATGGCTTCGTCAATTGCCATATTAGTTGCAGCGTCACAATAGCCTGATTGGATGAGTCGCGTAGTTATCATTGTTTTATAGCAACGCGCAATTCATGTCGCGTGCCGCTTTGGTCTCGTCAAGACGGCCTACTGGAGTGGTTTTTGGAGCTTTTTTAAGTACATCAGGATCTTCTTTTAAAAGGCGGGCAGCTTCTATCATGCATTCAATAAAATTATCCAGTGTCTCTTTAGATTCTGTCTCTGTTGGCTCTATCATAAGTGCTTCTTTGACGATCAACGGAAAGTAAATAGTAGGAGGATGGATGCCGCGGTCTATAAGGAATTTGGCGATGTCTAACGCGTGCACGCCGGATAAGACACATTCGTGCATGCATCTTTTTGGGTGAGGAGAGGCAAAATATTTATTTAATTTTGCCAGGATATAATTGGCATTTAAGACCGCCTGCTCGCTTGTTCTTATAAGGCCTTCTTTGCCCAGAAGCAGTATATAAGCGTATGCTTTTAATATGACAAGGAAGTTGCCATAAAATGGGGCGATGTAGCCTATTGTATTGGGCTGTTTGTAATCCAGATAGTACGTGCCGTCGTCTCTCTTTACAACGCGCGAGATAGGCAGGAATTCCGAAAGTTCTTTTTTGACTCCCACAGGGCCCGCACCCGGGCCTCCGCCGCCATGCGGTGTTGAAAAGGTCTTGTGCAAGTTCAGATGTATTACATCAAAGCCTAAATCACCTGGCCTGCATTTGCCTAAAATGGCGTTCAGGTTGGCGCCGTCATAATACATTAAAGCGCCTTTTTCATGTGCGAGTTTTGAAATCTTGGTTATCTCGGATTCAAAAAGCCCCAGCGTATTAGGGCAGGTCATCATTATGGCAGCAACTTCTTTTGTCAGTTTTTCCTTTAAATGCTCTATGTCCATCAAGCCGTCTTTATTGGATGGAATATTTATGATCTCATAACCCGCAATGGCCGCGCTCGCTGGGTTTGTGCCGTGAGCTGAATCAGGCACTAGGACGTATTTTCTTTTATTATTTTTTGACTTGTGGTAAGCAGCTATTAACATAACCCCTGTCAACTCGCCGTGAGCGCCTGCAGCTGGCTGCATAGTGAAGTTGTCCATGCCGGTTATTTCGCAGAGTAATTCTTCCATGCAGTAGAGGACTTCAAGAGCTCCTTGCGCAAGTATGCCGCCTAGCCTTAATTGCGGCAGTAGAGGGTGCAAGGATGTAAATCCTTCAAGCTTAGCAATGTCCTCGGTAAATTTCGGATTGTATTTCATGGTGCATGAGCCGAGTGGATAAAAGTTCGTATCTACTGAAAAGTTCATTTTGGATAGATTTGTAAAGTGGCGCACAACGTCAAGCTCTGAGAGTTCGGGAAGCTGGGCCTTAGCTTTTCTTAGGTATTTTGCGGGGATATCGCGGGTTTCCGGCACATCACTTTTTGCAAACACTGTGCAACGGCGTCCGGGAGAGCTTTTTTTGAATATTAGTTCCATAAGTCTAACTCCAAAGTACTGATTCAAGGCTTTGAGCGTAGCGGACGATCTCTTCTTTTGTCCGCTTCTCAGTAACAGCCACTATCATATAGTTTTCCATACCCTTGTAATAGCGCGTCAAAGGAAAGCCTGCTGCAAAACCTTTTTCTATCATGGCGGCAATAACTTCTTTTGGGTCACGTGGCAAGACTACGGTGAATTCGTTGAATGTCGGCGAACTTTGCTTGACGGATACGCCCTTTATCTTTCCTATAAGTGATTTGGCGAATTCGGCTTTTTCATAATTCAGTTTTGCTACCTGCGCCAATCCTTCTTTGCCTACGCATGAAAGATAAATAGACGCTCGTAAGGCGCATAGCGCTTCATTTGAGCATATGTTGGAAGTAGCTTTCTCGCGGCGTATATGTTGTTCTCGCGCCTGGAGGGTCAGAACATATCCTGTTTTGTTGTTTGAGTCAACGGTCTCGCCAACAATACGCCCGGGCATTTTTCTCGCGAATTCTCTTTTTGTGCTCATGAAGCCGAGATATGGCCCGCCGAAAGAAAGCGGCAGTCCTAAGCTCTGGCCTTCTCCTGTGGTTATGTCAGCGCCCATTTCGCCGGGAGTTTTTAAAAGCCCCAAAGATATTGGATAGGATGACGCGACTACCAAAGCGCCTACGCGGTGCGCCTCATCTGCGATATCAGAGTGGTCGTCTATAGCGCCGAAAAAGTTAGGATTTTGAAGGATGATGCAGGCGACTTTGTCGTCCAAGTGTTTTTTTATGGCAGCGCGGTCGCTCTGTCCGTGCTGCACAGGGACTTCCACGAATTCAATATCAAGATTTTTGGTATAGCTGTAGATTATGGTCCGATAAATGGGGGAGACCGCGTCATCCACGAGCACGCGGTTCCTGCCTGTAATGCGGCGCGCCATCATAAGGGCTTCGTAAAGTGCTGTGCCTCCGTCATAAAGAGAGGCATTAGCGATCTCCATGCCTGTAAGGCGGCAGATAGCGCTCTGGTATTCGTAAATAGCCTGTAAAGTCCCCTGTGAGCACTCAGGCTGATAAGGTGTATAGGCTGTATAAAATTCGCTTCTGCCGGAAAGATGATCGACTACTGAGGGTATGTAGTGGTCGTAGAAACCAGCGCCTACAAAACAAATGAGGCCAGTGGCATTCTTGGTGCTTAAGTTCTTTAAATGCCGCATCACTTCAAATTCTGACTTTCCTTCAGGCAGGTCAAAAGAGCGTGGTTTGTTCTCCGGCTTTATATCGCTGAAAAGGTCTTCAATGCTTTTGGCGCCTATGGCCTCAAGCATAAGTTTTACGTCTTTTTCTGTGTTAGCTATGTAGTCGCTCATTACTTAGGTAGTTACTTATCTAATCCGTCCACGTATTTTTTGTAAGCGGCGCTGTCCATCAGGTTATTTTTTTCCGAGGTGTCTTTTATTTTTATTTTCGCTATCCAACCGTCACTATAGCATGATTGGTTGACCAGGGCAGGGTTATTTTCCAGCTTTGTGTTCGCTTCTACCACTTCGCCTGAGAGTGGAGAGAAGATATCGCTCGCCGCTTTGACGGATTCTATCGTTGCCAGGCCCTGGAATTGCTTGACGTTTTTGGCTATCTTGGGTAATTCCACGAAAGTGACATCTCCTAAAGCATGCTGGGCGTAATCCGTTATACCTATAATACCTTTGTCAGAGTCAATTTTTATCCACTCGTGTTCTTTAGTGAAGTATAATCCTTGCGGTATATCCATAATGCCCCCTTGCGTAGAAGACGCGATACCGGCGCAATCCAGAAAGGATGGGCCTTCCTAATTCCATATAAAGGAAGGGCCCAATACCATTAAGCGCCGGGTATTAATATTTCAGTGATGTTTTTTTCACGAACGGTTTATCGCAGATAAGAGCTTCTATCTTTAAACCATCATCACCAACTGATATCTTAGAGTCTTTTGCAAGCGGCGACTCAACGAACCCCATGCCAATGCCTTTTTCAAGATGGGGAGAGAATGAGCCGCTTGTCACGACACCGATCTTCTTATCTTCAAAATATATATTATGATCGTGCCGTGGCGAACGACGCGACGTCGTCACAAAGAATACCCTGGTACGGACTTTAGCATCCAGCGATCTTTGGCGCAATAGCGCGCCTTTTCCGATAAAATCTTTGTTGGGGTCAATGAATTTTTCAAGCCCTGCTTCAAGCGGTGTTGTGTCTTCGTCTATGTCCTGGCCGTAAAGGCTGTAGCCCATTTCCAACCGCAGCACGTCGCGAGCGCCCAGCCCAGCTGGTTTTACTTTTTTGTCCTGTAAGAGTTTTTTCCAAACAGCCATGGTAGTTTCTTGCGAGGCATAGATCTCAAATCCAAGCTCTCCTGTATATCCGGTCCTGCTGACTACGCATCGTTCTCCTAAGACGTCGGCCTCAATAAAAGTATAGTAGCCTAGTTTTTGGGCGGCTGGCGCAAAGGGCAGGATGGCCTCTCTTGATAAAGGCCCCTGGATATCTATCTTGCCTGTTATGTTCGAGATATCTTTAAAAGAAGAGTCTTTGGAAAGGTTTGAAAGGAATTGTTTTTTGTCTTTTTCTATTGTTCCGGCGTTGACTACGATCATCCACTCATCATTTTTTTTGCGGTAGACTATGAGGTCATCTATGACGCCGCCTTTATCGTTTAATAGGGAACCGTAGCGGCAGGAGCCAATGGCCAGATCACTAAGGTTCGCTGTGACAAGGTTGTCTAATCCGGATATCTTCAGGTCTCCTTTGACCAGGAATTCGCCCATGTGGCAGATGTCAAAACAAGCGGCTAGTTTGCGGGTATGGAGTGTTTCCGCGATTATGCCCTCGTATTGTATGGGCATATTCCAGCCGGCAAAAGGCGCCATCTTCGCGCCCAGGGCTATGTGGTCGGCAAAAAGGGGAGTGGCTTTTAATGATTCCATTTTCTGCGTGACACCCCGCGCTAAGATGAATTGCGCGGGTGTGCTGCTTTCTGCAGCAAAAAAATACCTGGTTTCTGAAAACCCAGGCAGACGATTTTCTAATCTAACTTCCTCATGGTTAATTCCATGTCGCCAGAAGTTGAGATAACCGATTTGTAGGTCTGATTATACCAAATAAATCAGTGTTGTAAATAGAAAAACATAATATAAAAAATGCTCCAAAATAGGCTGATTGTTTGCTATCATATTGGCATTATTGTCCGGGATATATCTTAAGATGGAGCTAAAATGCCAGAAGTCGATCTGAACGTGAAATTACTTGAAACAAGCAAGGATCCTGTATCCCTTATTTACGCGGCGTGCCGCCAATGTTATTCGCCAAGATCAGCTGCTGAACTTTTTGACGAGAAGGATGCCAGCCCAGCTAAACAGGCGGAGTTCATACGCAAGGTCGTAGCTTCTGGCCATGAGAGCCCGCTGGAACACGTGAAATTTACATTTGCAATTCAAGGCGTATCAAGGGCACTGACGCATCAATTGGTCCGTCACAGGATCGCCTCATTCAGCCAGCAATCACAGCGCTATGTCAAAGAAACGAACTTTGATTATATAGTGCCGCCTTTTATCTCCGCAGACAAAGAATTAAAAGACGAGTTTTTGAGCATAATGGGCTCTATCCAGGCAAGCTATAACAAATTGCTTGAAACGTTCAAGTCCAGGGGCCGCGTGGGCGAGCGGGCGAATGAAGATGTGCGGTTCGTTCTGCCGCAGGCAGCCGAGACCAAGATCGTTGTGACCATGAATGCAAGAGAGCTTATTCATTTTTTTCATCAACGGTGCTGCGCGCGCGCCCAATGGGAGATCAAGCGCCTGGCTGACAAGATGCTTGCTATGTGTATAAAAGAACTTCCTGAAGTGTTTGAGGAGGTAGGCGCTAAGTGCGTAGCTTTGGGATATTGCCCGGAGGGAGAGAAGTTTACCTGCGGTAAGTATCCTCTTAAAGAAAAAGTATTAGCTAAAAAATGACTTGTACAAGTCAGGTTTTTTAAAAATGACCAACGCCAGGCACTATTTTTTTCGTTTTATTTTTTGTTTGACCGCCATAGGGTTCCTGTCTTCATGCGCAAGCGTGCCTCCTACGCCTACCGTACCAACGGATATTATCTATAGCCCTTTGCATGAAGTGCCGGGCGCGCGCGGAAACCTCTATCATGTGATAGGCCCGGCTGAGACCGCTTATCGCATATCTAAGATGTATGATGTGCCGCTGGATACTATCCTTAAGGCGAACAATATAGCAGACCCGCGCGAGCTTAAAATAGGCCAGCGTTTATTGGTGCCTAACGCCGCACCTTTGAGGCCGGTCATTCCCGTATATAGTTCTGGCAAATGGCGCTATATCGTTATTCATCACAGCGTAACTGATTCAGGCGACGCGCGCACTTTGGACGCTATACACAGGAGGCGCGGATTTGACAGGGGTTTAGGTTACCATTTTGTCATTGATAATGGGACTAGCGCGCGCATAGACGGACAAATAGAGGCAAGCCCGCGCTGGATCAAGCAGATGGATGGCGCTCACTGTAACATAGGCGGTATGAATGAATGTGGGATCGGTATCTGTCTTGTCGGAGATTTTACTTACGGGCAGCCTAGTCAGAAACAAATGGAATCTCTTGTACTTTTAGTCAATACATTAAGGAAGTATTATCGTATTCCTATGAGCCATATTGTCCGGCATAAGGATGTTCCCGGCAAGAGGACAGCGTGTCCCGGTAATCAATTTCCGTGGGACGATTTTAAAAGAAGGCTAAAGAAAAGCCGATGATCGGAGGCCTATCATGGTACAGGCTATTGAGTTAAAAGAAGCAGTCTCATATTCACCCGGTTCTGTTGTAAGCAAGACCATTTTGGATAAGAAGGCAGGGACTTTAACATTGTTTGCTTTTGACCAGGGTCAGGGATTAAGCGAGCATACGGCGCCATTTGACGCTGTAGTGCAGATATTAGATGGCGAAGCCCAGCTTATCATAGGCGGTAAAGATGTTTACGCAAAGGCCGGTAGCCTCGTCGTAATGCCTGCCAATGTCCCGCACGCGGTAAGGGCTGAAAAAAAATTCAAGATGCTTTTGATAATGATCAGAGGAGAATAAAAATGAAATCATATTATTTTGCCTTATTGACGGCGCTTGTCTGGGGTATAGTCCCGGTTTTTGAAAAAATGGGATTATCCAAACTAACG
>Ga0082335_1002726_pt1 | contig 31900 bp, 31 predicted proteins | sample Subgrocontami58m_FD_72375 | JGI IMG/M metagenome (GOLD analysis project Ga0082335, IMG submission 72375) | Subsurface groundwater microbial communities from S. Glens Falls, New York, USA - GMW37 contaminated, 5.8 m (SPADES assembly) (version 2) ...
CCGCAGGGGGCCGCCCAATTCTCCCGCCCCCCCGACCAGAACGGGCAGACCCCCCGCCGCATGGGCACATTGGAGATCGGCAAGGGAGTCGCCGACCATCCAGACTGTCTCGTCAGGGGCAATTCCCGTGCCGTCCAGGGCCAAATAGATCGGGTCGGGGGCCGGCTTGTCGCGTTTCGCATCCTTCGCGCCGACGGCGCGGACGATCCAGCGCTGCCAGCCAAGATGGGCCATCTCTGTACGCAGGTTTTCGCCCATCTTGTTGCTGACTACGGCGACATAGCAACCTGCGTCATGGCAGCGCGCGAGCAGTGAATCGGCGCCGGGCAAGGGCTCTAGGCGCTCCAGGTGGATGCGATGAAAGGTCTCGTAGAAGACCCGCTCCGCTTCGCCGGCGCGCGAGCCAAAAAGCTTGGGGAAAACATCGCGCAGCGAGCCGTGGGCGCGGACCTGGACCTCTTCCGCAGTCCAAGGAGTCATTCCCAGGGTCACGAAGGTATCGCGGTAGCACTCGACGATCGTCGGCCAGGTGTTGACCAGGGTGTTGTCCCAGTCGAACAGAACTGCGCGTGGCTGTTGGATCCCGGCCAAGCCACTCACGTGATGCGATCTCCCGTTTCGGCGAAACGAACGTACTCCTCGCGCAGGCGGCGCGCCGTCGGACCGACCTTGCCGTTGCCCACCGTTTGGCCGTCGATCTTCACCACCGGCGTCACGAACGATGTGGCACTGGTGATGAACGCCTCCTGTGCCTTCATGGCCTCTGCCAGAGAAAACGGGCGCTCGACGAACTTGAGCTGAAGGGCATTGCACAGCGACTTCAGCGTCTGTCGCGTGATGCCGGCCAGGATGCCGTTGTCGGTCTGGCGCGTCACCAGCTCGCCGTCCTGGGTGACGATCCAGGCATTGGTCGAGGCACCCTCGGTGACACAGCCGTTGGTGTCGATAAGCCAGGCTTCATAGGCCCCACTCTCCCGTGCCGCCTGCTTGGCCAATACGTTCGGCAGCAGGGCCACGGTCTTGATATCGCAGCGCTCCCAGCGGATGTCGGGCTGGCTCTTGATCGCGATCCCGGGGCCTGGATCGGCATCGCCGCGCTTGCTGTTCTTGGTCGTGATAACCAGCGCCGGCTTGACCGGTGTGGTCGGAAAGGCGTGATCGCGCCGGGCGACGCCGCGCGTCACCTGCATATAGATCAGCCCGTCGCGCAGCCTGTTGCGGCGCATCAGCTCGCGCATGATGAAACTCAGCGCCGTCCGCGACACCGGCCAATCGATCCGGAGTTCGCGCAACGACCTGTCGAGCCGGTCGATATGGGGACCTTCGTCGATCAGTCGTCCATCGCGAACGCCCACGACCTCGTAGACGCCATCGGCAAGCTGGTATCCGCGATCCTCGATATGGACGCTGGCCTCGCGGTGATCGACGTAGCGGCCGTTGACGTAGGCATAACGCGCCATGGCGTCCTTCCCTTCCTTTAGTCCGCTGAGTCCGGCCCGGTGCGCTCGTCCGGCGCGCTGCCGTGCAAGCCCAGCGACTTCAGCTTGCGATGCAGTGCCGAGCGCTCCATGCCGACGAATGTCGCGGTGCGCGAAATGTTCCCGCCAAAGCGCGTGACCTGGGCCAGCAGGTATTCCCGCTCGAAGACCTCGCGGGCCTCGCGCAACGGCAACTGCATGATCTCGCCGCCTTTTTCCCAGCGCAGGACCGATGGTGCATCCTCACTGACGTCGTTCGGCAGGACGTCGGCCCGGATCGGGCCGCCATCGGCAGGCGCCAGGATCAACAGCCGTTCGATGACATTGCGCAATTGCCGGACATTGCCGGGCCAGTCGTGGCCCTGCAGGGCGGCCAACGTGTCCTCGCCGATCGTCCGCGACGGCAGGCCCGTCGCGTCGGCGACGCGCCGCAGGAGGTCGGCCGCCAGATCGGGAATGTCCTCGCGGCGCTCGCTGAGCGGCGGGACGCGCAGCGAAACCACATTCAAGCGATGGTACAGCTCCTCGCGAAATTCCCCCGAAGTGATCTCGTCCTGCAGCGGCCGGGCCGTCGAAGCGAGCACCCGCACGTCGACCTCGACGCGCGTCTTGCCGCCATCGCGGACGAAAGATTGCTCCTGAAGCACGCGCGCCAGCCGGCTCTGCAGGGCCAGCGGCAAGTCGCCGACCTCCTTCAGCAGCAGAGTTCCACCATGGGCCATCTCGAAGGCGCCGGAGACGCGCAGCGTGTCTCCTTCGGTCTCGCCGTCGGTGCCGAACAGTTCGATGTCCAGGCGCTCCGTCGGCAGAGTCGAGCAATTCACCACGACAAACGGCCCGTCGGCCCGTTTCGATCCCTGGTGGATCAACCGCGCCATCGTCTCCTTGCCCGCTCCCGAAGCACCGGTGATCAAGACCCGGCTGCCGGTCGGCGCCACCCGCTCGATCTGGGTGCGGACACTGGCGGCACTCGGCGAGGTACCCACGAATATGACGTCGCCGCCCGCCCGCCTGCGGAGGCTCGCGTTTTCGCGCTTCAGCCGGTCGGCCTCGATGGCCCGATCGACGACCAGAAGCAGGCGGTCGGCCTTGAACGGCTTTTCGATGAAATCATAGGCGCCGGTCTTGATCGCCGAGACCGCCGTATCGATCGTGCCGTGGCCGCTGATCATGACGACGGGGATGGGTGGATCCTCGCGCCGAATGACCTCGAGAAGCTGCAGGCCGTCGAGTTCGCTGCCTTGCAGCCAGACGTCCAGGATGACGAGCGCCGGACGGCGCTGCCGAACGGCGTCGATCGCCTCGGTGCTGTTATGCGCGCGACGGGCTGTGTTTCCCTCGTCCTCGAGGATACCCGCGATCAGCGTGCAGATGTCGCGCTCGTCATCGACGATCAGGATGTCGTGGGCCATGACTCTTCAAGTAGTCCGCTACTGTCTCTGCGGATCATTGTGCGGCCGTCGCGTGTGGTCGAGCCGACGCGATTTCCTTCGCGTCCCGCCGGAATACCAGACTGATGCAGGCACCGCCACCCTCACGGTCCTCGAGAGCGAGATAACCGCCATGATCTTCCATGATTTTCTTGACGATCGCCAAACCCAGCCCGGTGCCTTTGCTGCGGGTCGTCATGTAGGGTTCGGTCAGGCGCTCGCGCCCTTCCTTTGGCAATCCCTTGCCGTTGTCCTCGACGATGATGCACACGGTCGCACCGTCGTCTTTCAGGGTCAGCGAAATCTCGCCCGGCGGCAGCGGCCCGGCCGAGGACGGCTCCCGCCCCTCGATAGCCTCCGCCGAGTTTTTCAGGATATTGGTCAGAACCTGCCCGACCTGCCGGCGGTCGCAGATCAGGGGGATCGGCCCATCCGGCAGACGCGAAGTGTAGCGGACGCCGGGATTGCCGTTGCGCTGGAGAAAGAGTGCCTGTTGGCAAAGTTCCTTGGCGTCCTCCGCCTGGACCGTCGGACGCGGCATGCGGGCGAAGGACGAGAATTCGTCGACCATGCGGCCGATATCTCCGACCTGGCGGATGATCGTGTCCGTGCAGATCGTGAAGGTTTCCGGGTCCTCTTTGATCTGCTTCAGGTAGCGGCGCTTCAGCCGTTCGGCGGAAAGCTGGATCGGCGTGAGCGGATTCTTGATTTCGTGCGCGATGCGTCGTGCCACGTCGCCCCACGCCGCCATGCGCTGGGCCGACATCAGATCCGTTACATCGTCGAAGGTGACGACCGAGCCAGCGTCGGAGGCGGCACTGATCCGCACCAGCAGGATCCGCCGAGCTCCGCGCTGAAGGATCTCGACCTGTCCCTGGGTGACGCGATCGGGGCGCTCACCCGCCTGCGCCATGAGCGCTGCGAGTTCGGGCATGACATCTGCCAGTGGCCGCTCGAGCACACCGTCCTCGGGCAGCGCTAGGAGCTCGAGAGCGGAACGATTGCTTCTGATGACGATGCCCTTGCCGTCCACGCTGAGCACTCCCGCCGAAACGCCCGCCAACACAGCGTCGGTCAGGCGCCGGCGTGTGTCGAGTTCCCTGTTGGCGTTAACCAACTCGCCACGTTGATGCTCGATTTGGCTCGCCATGCGATTGAACGAACGGGCGAGCTGCCCCAACTCATCGTTGGGCGGCCCCTCCTCCACGCGCGTCGTCAGGTCGCCTCCCCGCAGCCGTTCCGCCGCCTGCATCAATCCGCCGATCGGCGCGGTCAGGCGGGTTGCGAACAGGATCGCCAGCCAAACGGCGGCCAACAGCATCAGAAAGGCAATCACGCCGCTAACCAGCAATATGACCAGCTGATTGCGTTGCAGCGCAGCCTCGATCTGCGCATAGAACTTTCCGGCCAATTCGATGCTCTTGATATAGTCGACGACCCTGAGGTCGACAGCATGGCCGGTTGCCAGAAAGAGCGGCTCGCCGATGAAAAGCTGCATGACGAAGTAGGCGCCGTTCTCCGAATCGAACTGGACCGGCCGCGCCTGGTTCACCGCCTGCCAGAGGAATTTCGCTGACGGCAGCGGATCTTTCATGCCCTTGGCATCGGCAGCCTGGGCTTGGGCAATCACGCCTTTGTCGGCATCGATGACCGTCGCCTCGATGATCGGGCGGCCCTGAATCGCGGATTCCAGAAGACGCTTCGTCACCTCGTTGTCGCGAATGCCGTCGATGCCCAAGGCCTGCAGGGGGCCGGCGACCGCGTCGATGTCGCGCAGAATCTCATTTTCCCGCGCTCGTCGTACCGGCTCGCCGATCTCCCGGGCAGCCTCATAGGCGGCCTGCGACGGCTTCACGACGAAATCCGTCAGGTTGAGGAAAAGCAGGGAAAGGATGATGGCAACGATCAGCGTCGGCGTGATGGTGAAGATGCTGCACACCAACACCAGCCGCATATGGAGCCGCGAGCCCGCGGCGCCACGGCGGCGGTCCAGCCATAGTTGCGTGAGCCGCACGGCAAGAACCGCAACGAGTGCGATGGCGATGACGAGATCGGACACCAGGAGCCCGGTCATCCAGCCGAGAGTCCCGAAGGCAGCCGGCACGAACCCCGCCAGCCACGCATAGGTCATGGTGCCGGCGACGATGGCGAGCACAGCCAAGGACACGGCGGCAAAGCGGCCGCTCAGGCCGCGAAGCACCGCGCTTGCCGTGTCGCCCAAGCGTGGAGCGCCCAGCGCAGCTGTCACTAAGTCACCCGCCTCGGCGGACCTGCGGTGTACGAACCACGGGAACGTCGAGGTCCTTTATTTTCTTGCGCAACGTATTGCGATTGAGCCCCAGGAGGCGGGCTGCGCGCAACTGATTCCCGCGGGTTGCCCCAAGAGCCAGGGATAAGAGCGGTCGCTCGACCTCGGAAATGACACGATCGTACATGCCGTCCGGCGGCAGCCGGTCGCCATGGGCAGCAAACAGCGCCTGAAGATGGCGATCCATCGCATCGGCCAGGGAGGCGTCGGCGTGGCCGGCGCTTCCGGCGCCCGAGACTTCAAGTTCCGGCGCCTGGACGGCGTCGGCGAGCTCGGATTCGATCGTTTCGACGCCGATCACCTCTTCCGAGTAGAGCGCGGACAGGCGGCGGACGAGATTTTCCAGTTCGCGCACATTGCCCGGCCAGCGGTGCTGGCGCAGACGTGCCATGGCATCCGTGGACAGAACCTTGGTCGGCAAGCCGTCCATGGTCGCCGCGCGCAGGAAGTGATTGGCCAATTCGGGGATATCGTCGAGGCGCTCGCGTAGCGGCGGCAACCTTATCGGCACGACGTTGAGGCGATAGAACAAGTCCTCGCGGAACAGCCCCTGCTGGATCAGCCGGCGCAAGTCGCGATGGGTGGCGGCAACAATACGGACATTGGCCTTGATCGGCGTCCGCCCGCCGACGGTGGTGTATTCACCCTCCTGCAGGACGCGCAGAAGCCGGGTCTGCGCCTCGGGTGGCATGTCACCGATTTCATCGAGGAAGAGCGTCCCGCCGGAGGCCTGTTCGAACTTGCCGGATGAGCGCTGCACGGCGCCCGTGAAGGCCCCTCGCTCGTGGCCGAACAGCTCACTCTCGATCAGCTCACGCGGGATGGCGGCCATGTTGAGGGCCACGAACGGTCCCTTGCGGCGCTTGCCATAGTCGTGCAGCGCCCGCGCAACCAGTTCCTTGCCCGTGCCCGATTCCCCCGACACCATCACCGTGAGATCGGTCGACATCAGGCGGGCCAGCGCGCGATAGATTTCCTGCATGGCGGGCGAGCGCCCGATCAGCGGCAGCCGTTCGCTTTCCTCCGGCGGATGCGCGCTGCGCGGCATCGAGGCGGCCGGCGCCGAAAGGGCGCGATTCACCACCGATACCAGTTCGTTGAGATCGAATGGCTTCGGCAGGTATTCGAAGGCGCCGCGCTCGGTGGCGCGCACTGCGGTCAGGAGTGTCGATTGCGCACTCATCACGATGATGCGCAGGTCGGGCCGCAGCTTGCGGATGCGCGGCACGAGATCGAGGCCGTTCTCGTCAGGCATAACGACGTCGGTGATGACGAGTTGGCCTTCGCCTTCCTGGACCCATTGCCACAGGGTCGCGGCGGCACCTGTGCTGCGCACGGTATGGCCCTGCCGGCCCAGAGCCTGGTGCAGGACGGTACGGATCGCGCGATCGTCATCGGCGACAAGAATAGTTGCAGCGGCGCTCATGGGGCGGCCTGTGAAAGTTGCATCGGCAGCATTACTCGGAATGTTGTCCGGCCGGGCGCACTATCGAACTCGATGGCCCCGCCGTGGTCGTTGATGATCTTGGCCACCAATGCAAGACCCAGGCCGGTTCCCGTCGGCTTGTTCGTCACAAAGGCGTCAAACAGGTGCGCCCGGATCTCGTCGGACACGCCGCTGCCGTTGTCGCGGACCGAAACGACCAATGGCAGGTTGACCCGTGCCTGCTGCCCAGGCACCGCCAGACGCAGGCCGTGCCGAAAGGCAGTCGACAATTCGATTTCGCGCTCGCCCTCCCCCAGCGCCTCGCAGGCGTTCTTGACCAGATTGAGAAAGACCTGAATGAGCTGGTCGCGGTCGCCGTGGACCTCGGGCAGCGACGGATCGTAGGTCTCGATGAAGCGGACGCCCTTGCCGAAGCCGTTTTCGGAGAGCCGGCGCACGTGATTTAACACTTGGTGAATGTTGATCGGGCCGCGTTCGATTGGACGTCCGTCGGCGAACGCCTCCATTCGGTCGACCAATGCCACGATACGGTCGGTCTCCTCACAGATCAGGCTGGTCAGTTCGCGGTCGCTATCAGGGACCGACTGCTCGAGGAGCTGGGCCGCTCCGCGGATGCCGGACAGCGGGTTCTTGACCTCGTGCGCCAGCATGGCTGCCAGTGCGCTCACCGAACGGGCCGCGCTGCGATGCGACATCTGGCGATCGATGTTGCGGGCAATCGTCTGCTCCACCAGCGATACGGCGACCAACCCATCACTATCGGCAACCGGCGACAGCCGAAGCGCGCAGAACCGGCTGCCGATGCGTGGCGAGGCCAGCGTGATGCCATTTTCCGCGACCGCACCGCCACTCGCCTCAACCTGCTCGAGCAGGGAGAAGAGTGGTGTATCTTCGGGGACAAATTCATCCAGCGGATGGCCAACCAGCCGTGCCCGGCCCACCCCGAAGAATTGCTCGGCCGCCAGATTGGCATAGTGGATCAACCGGCCGTGGTCGATGACCAGGATCGCTTCGGACAGTGAATCCAGAATGGCCACGGAAAACAGTTCGGGCGAGCTGCTGGAACGCTTGAATGGACGCAGCGCCATGCTAGGCCGCCTGCCGTTCGAGGGCGGGCAGGAAGAAGGTGGCAAGCATTGATCGCACCTTGGCTGGGTCGGGCTCGCGATTGACGGCACCGCGGAAGTCGGCCGACGCAGGCAGGCCCTTGGAGTACCAACCGAGATGCTTGCGCGCCATGCGTACCCCGGTTTCCAGCCCGTAATGCTCCAACATCGATTCGTAGTGAGTGCGCACCGTGGCGTACTGCTCGGCAAGTGACGGATCGGGAAGGCGCTCCCCCGTCCGCAGATAGTGGATCGCCTGGTTGAGAAACCATGGCCGCCCATAGGCGCCGCGCCCGATCATCACGCCATCGGCGCCCGACTGGACCAGTGCCTGGTCGACATCGTCGAGTGTGTTGATGTCGCCGTTCACGATCACCGGCAGGTTCGTGGCCGCCTTGACGTTGGCCACGAACGCCCAATCGGCGTGACCTTCGTAGAATTGGCACCGCGTGCGGCCATGCACGGTCAGCATCCGGATGCCGCAGCTCTCGGCGATGCGGGCGAGGCTGGGGGCGTTCCTGTTGGCGTCGTCCCAGCCCGTTCGCATCTTGAGGGTCACCGGCAGCTTCACCGACCTGACCGTGGCCTCCAGGATCCTGGCCGCGTGAACCTCGTCGCGCATCAGCGACGACCCCGCATGGCCGTTCACGACCTTCTTCACCGGGCAGCCGAAATTGATGTCGATGAGTGCCGCTCCCCGATCCTCATTCAGTTTGGCCGCCTCGGCCATCACCTCTGGCTCGCAACCAGCGAGTTGGACCGACATGGGGAATTCTTCCGGCGAGTTCTTCGCCATCAGCAGCGTCTTGCGGTTTTCGCGGACCATCGCGGCCGAAGCGATCATTTCGGACACGACGAGGCCCGCTCCACCGCGCTTGACCATCCGACGGAACGGCATGTCGGTGACGCCGGACATTGGAGCCAGAATAACGGGGTCCTCGAGGCGGACCGAACCGATGTCGATGGGGCGGAGGCGGTTGGCTTCGGCCATTTCCCTTGCTCAGTTAATAGGCATCTTGTGCAGTGCACAATAATTGAGCGAGCATTACCGAGTCCAGCCCTCTTCTGCAAGCGTCCGAAGTGCACATACCCCTGCCTGGGTGCTACTAATCGGCCGTGCCCACCTGTACCGCCCTGATCGTCGCCGCCGGCCGCGGCAGCCGTTTTGGCGGCCCACTGCCCAAGCAATATGCGCTTTTAGGCACGCAACCGGTCCTAAGGCACACCCTCGCAGCGTTGCGCGCAATGCCCGGAATCGATCGGCTCCGGGTCGTCATTGCCGCAGGCGACGAAGTTCACTACCGGGCGGCGGCCGAGGGCTTCGATCTTCCACCACCGATCCTTGGCGGACCAAGCCGACAGCTTTCCGTGTTGAACGGCCTCGAGGCATTGGCCGCAGAGGCCCCCGACCTGGTCGCCATCCACGATGCCGCCCGCCCCTTCGTGCGGGCGGCCGACATCGCCGCCTGCCTTGAGGCAGTCGCCGCCCAGGGGGTCGACGGCGCCGTCCTGGGGATCCCGCTTGCAGACACGCTGAAGCGGGTCGCGGCCAAAGGGACCATTTCCGCAACGATCCCGCGCGACAATCTTTGGCGCGCACAGACACCCCAGATCTTCCGCTTTGAGCCCTTGCTCCGGGCGCACCGCAGCGTGGCAACGCTGGGCGCCACCGAAGCCACGGCTCTCACCGACGATGCCGCCGTCGCCGAACGCGCCGGCCTGAAAGTTGTCATGGTGGCCGGCAGCGGAGATAACACGAAGATCACGACTGCCGAGGACCTGCAGCGCGCGTCGACAATGGAAACACGCACCGCCTTTGGCTTCGACGTCCACGGCTTTACGCCGGGCGCCGCCGTGATGCTGGGCGGCGTCTCGATCCCGCACGTCCAAGCGCTTGGCGGCCATTCCGACGCCGATGTGGGGCTTCACGCGCTCACGGATGCGATCCTCGGCACGATTGGCGCAGGGGATATCGGTCTCCACTTTCCGCCATCCGACCCGCAATGGCGTGGCGTCTCTTCCGACCGCTTTCTCAAGCATGCGCTCCATCTTCTCGCGGAGCGCGGCGGCCGGGTCATCCATCTCGACCTCACCTTGATCTGCGAGGTGCCGCGAATAGGCCCACACCGCGAGGTCATGGTCGACAGCATCGCGCGCATCGTCGGCATCGGCCGCGACCGCGTCAGCGTTAAAGCGACGACCACCGAAGGGCTGGGCTTCACCGGCCGCCGTGAAGGAATCGCGGCCCAGGCGGTCGCGACCGTCGAAGTGCCGAGAAGCTAGAGTCAGAGGTCCATCGTATGTTCGATCATGAATTGAGGACGGCCGCGGAGCACGTCCTAGTCGCCTGCCGCGCGCGTAAGCTAAAGGTCGTGACCGCCGAGTCCTGCACCGGTGGGCTGGTTGCGGCCGCCCTGACGGCCATTGCCGGCTCATCCGATGTCGTCGAGCGCGGCTTCGTTACTTATGCCAACGAGGCCAAGCGCGAAATGCTGGGCGTGCCGTGGGACGCGCTGCTGGGTCATGGCGCGGTCAGCGAGCCCGTGGCCCATGCAATGGCGGTGGGTGCCCTCGCCCGTTCGCAGGCCGATCTCGCCGTGTCGGTGACAGGTGTCGCGGGCCCGGGTGGCGGCACCGAAGACAAGCCCGTCGGGCTGGTTCACCTGGCCGCCGTCCGGTCGGGCTACGAGCCGGTCGCCGAGCGCCATGTTTTTCCGGGTGACCGCGACGCGATCCGCCGGGCCTCGGTGCTTACCGCCCTTGCGATGCTGGCGTCGCTGGCCGAGCGTTAGGCTTACCGTAGAGTTGGGTGGCGCGCGCCTCGAAGGCCGAGACCATGCGGCGGACCGCTTCGGCGAAAAGCAGGCGGACCGTCTGCTGCAGCAGCATCGAGCGGAAGTCGAACTCCAATTCGAAGTCGATCATGGTGCCGTGCGGGTCGGGCTGGAATGTCCAGCGGCTGATCAGCCGGCGGAACGGGCCTTCGATCCCCGTGGTGTCGATGCGTGGCCCCCCGGAGTGGTCGGGCGCGAGTTCGACCCGGGAAACGAACTTCTCGTGAAACGGCCCGAAGCCGATCGCAAGCTCGGCGATCTCGACATTGCCGTCGCGCTGGCGCACTCGGGCGGCATGGCACCACGGTAGAAACTCAGGGTAGCGCGCAACATCGGCCACGAGGTCGAACAGCTGCATCGGCGCATGGCCGACGAGACGGCGCTCGGCGTGGCGAGTGGGCAAGAATCCGTCAGCCCTTGCGCTGTGCCGCGCGCGCCGCGCGAAGGCGCGCGAAGTCGTCGCCAGCGTGATAGCTTGAGCGCGTCAGCGGCGACGCGGAGACCATCAGGAAGCCCTTGGCGCGGGCGAGGTTCGCCAGCTCCTCGAATTCGGTCGGCGTCCAGAAGCGATCGATCGGCGCGTGCTTGGGTGTGGGCTGCAGGTACTGGCCGACCGTCAGGAAATCGACGTCGGCCGCCCGCAGGTCGTCCATCACCTGAAGTATCTCCTCGCGGGTCTCGCCCAAGCCCACCATCAGACCGGACTTGGTGAACATCGAGGGATCGATTTCCTTCACTCGCGCCAGAAGCCGCAGCGACGTGAAGTAGCGTGCGCCGGGCCGGATCGTCGGATAGAGGCGCGGTACAGTCTCGAGGTTATGATTGAAGACATCGGGGCGCGCCGCCACAACCGTCTCGACGGCCCCGGACTTGCGCATGAAGTCAGGCGTCAGGATTTCGACCGTCGTGGTGGGCGCCGCCGCATGCAGGGCAGAGATCACCTGAGCGAAGTGTGCCGCCCCGCCGTCGTCGAGATCGTCGCGATCGACCGATGTGACGACCACGTGCCCCAGACCCAGCTTGCCGACCGCCTCGGCAATGTTGCCCGGTTCATGCGGATTGAGGGCGCCGGGTTTACCGGTGGCAACGTTGCAGAAGGCGCAGGCCCGCGTGCAGACCTCGCCCATGATCATGAAAGTCGCGTGCTTCTGCTTCCAGCATTCGCCGATGTTGGGGCACGCCGCCTCCTCGCAGACGGTCGAGAGGCCGTACTGGCGCATCAGCCGCTTGGTCTCGGCATATTCCGGTGAGTTCGGCGCACGCACCCGTATCCAGTCCGGCTTGCGCCGAATCGGGTTGTCAGCCCTATGCGCCTTTTCGGGGTGTCGCTCGGCGCGGCTCAGGGGAAGCTTGTCGTGCGATCCGTCCATGACGCCCTAGATATGGAGCGTCCGGCCGTACGCCGCCAGTACCGACTCGTGCATCATCTCCGACAGGGTGGGATGCGGGAATACCGTGGCCATGAGTTCGGCCTCGGTGGTCTCAAGCGTCTTGGCGATGCTGTAGCCCTGAATCAGCTCGGTGACTTCGGCGCCGATCATGTGGGCGCCCAGCAGCTCGCCGGTCTTGGCGTCGAAGATCGTCTTGATGAATCCCTCGGGCTCGCCAAGGGCGATCGCCTTGCCGTTGCCGATGAACGGGAACTTGCCGAGCTTGATCTGCAGTCCCTTGGCCTTGGCCGCGGCCTCGGTTAGTCCAATGCTGGCGACCTGCGGCTGGCAATAGGTGCAGCCCGGGATGTTCTCGGTCTTCATCGGGTGCACGCCCTTGACGCCAGCGATCTTCTCGACCACCAGCACGCCCTCGTGCATCGCCTTGTGCGCGAGCCACGGCGGCCCCGCGACGTCGCCGATCGCGTAGACCCCCGGTTCCCCGGTGAAGCCCCACTGGTCGATCGCGATGTGCGTCTTCTCGACCTTCACCTTGGTGCCTTCAAGGCCAAGGTTCTCGACGTTGCCGACGATGCCGACCGCACTGATCACGCGGTCGACAGTGATCTCCTCGCTCTTGCCGCCCGCCGTGATCGTGGCGGTGACACTATTAGCTGCCTTCTTAAGGTTCGACACGGTGGCACCGGTCAGGATCTTCACGCCCTGCTTCTCGAACGCGCGCTTGGCGAAGGCCGAGACCTCCTCGTCCTCAACCGGCAGAATGCGATCGAGGACTTCGCAGACGGTCACCTCGGTGCCCATGGTGCGGTAGAAGCTCGCGAACTCGATGCCGATCGCACCCGAGCCGATCACCAGCAACGACTTGGGAAACTCCGGCGGCACCATCGCTTCCTTGTAGGACCACACCAGCTTGCCGTCGGATTCCAGGCCCGGGAGCTGACGCGCGCGAGCGCCGGTCGCCAGGATCACATTCTTGGCGGTGAGCGTCACATTGCTCTTGTCGTTCATCGCCACGGCGAGCTTGCGGAGCGCGCCTTCACTCCCTGCCAGTTTGGCGGCACCATCGAAGACTGCGATCTTGTTCTTCTTCATCAGGCCTTTGACCCCGTTGCTGAGCTGGTTCGCGACCTTGCGCGAGCGCTCGACGATCTTCTTGGGATCATAGGAGACATCCTTGACCGACAGGCCGAACGAATCGGCATGCTTGATCAGACTATAGACTTCAGATGTGCGCAGTAGCGCCTTGGTCGGGATGCAACCCCAGTTGAGGCAGATGCCGCCCATGTGCTCGCGCTCGACGACGGCAGCCTTGAGGCCAAGCTGGGCTGCCCGGATGGCGGCAACGTAGCCGCCCGGTCCGCCACCGACGACGATGATGTCGAAGTTCGTTTCGGCCACGGCTTGCTCCTAGGCCAGCATCGCGGCCGGCTGCTCGATATAGGCACGCAGCGTCTGGAGGTACTGCGCTCCCATCGCACCATCGACGACGCGGTGATCGACTGCCAGCGTGCAGTTCATCATGTTGCGCACGACCATCTGCCCCTTACGCACGACCACCCGCTCCTCGCCTACGCCCACCGCCAGGATCATCGCCTGCGGCGGATTGATGATGGCGGCGAAATCGTTCACGCCGAACATCCCGAGGTTGGAAATGGTGAAACCACCGCCCTGGAATTCCTCGAGCTTCAGCTTGCCGACCTTGGCCCGGGCCGCGAGGTCCTTCATCTCAGTCGAGATCAGGGACAGGCCCTTCATGTCTGCATTGCGCACGATTGGCGTGATGAGACCACGGTCGGTGGCGACGGCGACCGAAATGTCGACCGCGCCATACTGGATCATCTCATCTTCGGTCCACGAAGCGTTACACTCAGGATGATCGCGCAACGCCTTGGCGCAGGCCTTGATGATCATGTCGTTGACCGAGACCTTGGCACCCTGCTTGCGGACCACGTCGTTGATGGCCTGGCGCGCCGCCAGCAGAGCGTCGATTTCGAGCTCCGCCGTCAGATAGAAGTGCGGCACCTGCTGCTTGGACTCGAGCATGCGTCGCGCGATCACTTTGCGGATCGAGGTGTGCGGGATGCGCTGATCGCCTGGCGCCGCAAGAATGGGCTGGGGCTTGAACGCAGGAGCAGCCTTCGGCGCAGGGGCCACCGCCGGAGCCACACCCGGCTTGGCCTGCTCGACGTCGGCCTTGACGATGCGCCCGCCAGGGCCGCTGCCATGGATTCGGGAAAGATCGAGCCCCTTTTCCGCGGCAATGCGCCTGGCAAGCGGCGACGCAAAGACACGAGCCCCCGATGGTGCCGATGCTGGAGGTGCCGCAGGAGCGGCGACAGGTGGGATTGCCTTGGGTGCCGGCGACGCGACAGGTGCGGGTGCCGGGACAGGGGCCGCTGCGGGAGCAGCAGGCGCACCGGCGGGCACGGACTTCTCGCCCTCTTCCAAGAGGATGGCAATGACGGCGTTCACCTTCACGCCTTCGGTGCCTTCGGGCACCACGAGTTGGCCGATTCGGCCTTCGTCGACCGCTTCGACTTCCATCGTCGCCTTGTCGGTCTCGATCTCGCACATCACCTGACCGGCCTTGACCGTGTCGCCCACCTTCACGTGCCACTTGGCGAGCTTGCCCTCCGTCATCGTCGGTGACAGTGCGGGCATCAGGATATTGATGGTCATGGACCTACCCTCCCCGCGTCAGCGATTGCAGACCGCGTGAGCGGCCTCGACGATATTGCTCGATTGCGGCAGGGCCATCTTCTCGAGGTTGGCGGCATAGGGTAGCGGCACATCGAGACCGGCCACGCGCTTCACCGGCGCGTCGAGCCAGTCGAAGGCATACTCCATCATCAGCGCCGAAAGCTCGGAGCCGATGCCGGCGAAAGGCCAGCCCTCCTCGACCGACACGAGCCGATTCGTCTTCTTCACCGAATTGACGATGGTTTCGGTGTCGAACGGACGAAGACTTCGCAGGTTGATGACCTCGGCGTCGATCCCCTGCTTGGCCAGCTCCTCAGCCGCCTGCAGGGCCTTCCCGACCATGATCGAGAAGGCGACGATCGTGACGTCCTTGCCGGCGCGCTCGATCTTGGCCTTGCCGATCGGCAGGATGAAGTCGGGATCCTCCGGCACATCGAAAGATTGGCCGTAGAGGATCTCGTTCTCGAGAAAGATCACCGGATTGGGATCGCGGATGGCGGCCTTGAGCAGGCCCTTGGCATCCGCGGCGCTCCACGGCGCCAGCACCCGCAGCCCTGGAACGTGGGCATACCAGCTCGCGTAGCACTGCGAATGCTGGGCGGCGACGCGCGAGGCGGCGCCGTTGGGACCACGGAACACGATCGGGCAGGTCATCTGGCCGCCCGACATGTAGTGCGTTTTGGCCGCCGAGTTGATGATCTGGTCCATCGCCTGCATGGCGAAGTTGAAGGTCATGAATTCGACGATCGGCTTCAGGCCACCGAAGGCAGCACCTACTCCGAGTCCGGCGAAGCCATGCTCGGTGATCGGCGTATCGATGACGCGTTTCTCCCCGAATTCCTCGAGCAGTCCCTGGCTCACCTTGTAGGCACCATGATATTGCGCGACTTCCTCACCCATCAGGAAGATATTGCCGTCCTTGCGCATCTCCTCGGCCATGGCGTCACGCAGCGCTTCGCGCACCGTCATGTGAACCGTTTTGCCCGTCCATTCGGGTTCGGCTGCCGGCGTTGAAACCGCAGGTGCGGGGCTCGACACCGGAGCGCTTGCAGGCGGCGGCGCCTCGCTGCGGGGCGTTGCTGCAGGAGTAGCGGGCGCGGCCGGCGGCGCCTTGGCTGCGTCGGAGACACTCTCGCCTTCGGCCGCCAGGATGCAGATAGGTGTGTTGACCGCGACGCCCTCAGTGCCTTCGGCCACCAGGAGCTGCGCCACCGTCCCCTCGTCCACTGCCTCGACTTCCATGGTGGCCTTGTCTGTCTCAATCTCGCAGATCACTTGACCTGATTTGACGACATCCCCCACCTTCACATGCCATTTGGCGAGCTTGCCTTCCGTCATCGTCGGCGACAGCGCCGGCATCAGAACCGAAATCGACATGTGATCAGGCTCCGACCAGGATATCGGTCCAGAGTTCCGACGGGTCGGGCTCCGGACTGTGCTGCGCGAATTCAGCCGCATCGTTCACGATCTTGCGGATTTCCGCGTCCACCGCCTTGAATGCCGCCTCGTCCGAAATCCCGGCGTCGAGCATACGCTTGCGCAGATGATCGATCGGATCGCGCTCGTTGCGGTACTTGTCGACCTCTTCCTTGGTTCGGTACTTGGCCGGGTCGCTCATGGAATGGCCGCGATAACGATAGGTCTGCATCTCGAGGATGTATGGCCCCGCACCGCTGCGCGCATGCTCGACCGCCTTTTCGCCGGCCGTCCGCACCGCCAGCACGTCCATGCCGTCGACCCGCTCGCCGGGGATGCCGAAGGCTTCGCCATGCCGGTAGAGTTCGGTGGTGGCGGAGGCGCGCTCGACGGAGGTTCCCATGCCGTAACGATTGTTTTCGATGATGTAGATGACGGGGAGCTTCCAGAGAGCTGCCATGTTCATGGCTTCGTAGACTTGGCCCTGGTTGGCGCTGCCGTCGCCGAAGTAGGTCAGCGAGACGTTCTTGCCGCCAGAATATTTGTGCGCGAACGCGAGACCGGTGCCGATCGGCACCTGGGCACCGACGATGCCGTGGCCGCCGTAGAAATGCTTGTCGCGGCTGAACATGTGCATCGAGCCGCCCTTGCCCTTGGAATAGCCGCCGCTCCGCCCGGTTAGCTCGGACATCACGCCCTTGGGATCCATGCCGCAGGCCAGCATATGGCCGTGGTCGCGGTACGAGGTGATGACGGCATCCTCGTCGCCGATGGTCGACTGCATGCCGACGACGACCGCTTCCTGGCCGATGTAGAGATGGCAGAAACCGCCGATCAGGCCCATGCCGTAAAGTTGGCCCGCGCGCTCCTCGAAGCGGCGAATCAGCAGCATGCTGCGGTAGAACGACTTCAACTCCTCGGCGCTCGCGCTGTTGTCGCCGGGCCCGGATGGCTTGGGGGGCAACTTCGATTTGGCGGGAAGAGATTCGACCTTCGGCTTCACGGCCGGCTTCGCCATAGCATTCCCCTCAATAGCCCCACTGCAGCTTATAGCATCGCTCATGCCGATGTGGTTGATCTAGAAGGAAAAACCAGAATGCTCCCGAGTGCGGCGCAGCATTTGAGCGATTGTTTGCAAACGGACCGACGCGGCGGACAGTTTCTTTCGGCCGACCGCTTTGCGGTCTCTCTTCAGCGCGTCGGCGTGAAGATGATCGTGTCGTCCTTGCGCGCAAAATTCAGCAGGACCCGTGCCCGCTCGTCGAGCATGTCCGGATCGAGACTTTGATTGCGCAACGCCGCCACTCGGCGTTCCCAGATCTTTCGCGTCGCTTCCGCCTCCGCGAGATTCTGCTCAGCGACCAAAACCTCGCGCTGAAGATTCACCATGGCCAGCAGCCCACGATCACCATTCACGAGGTGGTAGCCGAAGTAACCGAACACCGTGGCAAAGATCACGGGGGCCAAAATCTGTCGCGGTCTCAACAACATATGCGCTATTCCCGAAGCGATAAGGCAACATATGGTGTCGAAAATCAAGGTTTTTCAGCCAATCCGATCCGGACCCGCCTGTTGTGGCGTCCCTTGTTCTCGATTTTGAGGATGCGGACCGGCACCGAACCGCCGGTCGAGGCGAGGTGCGTCCCGCCGCAGGCCTGACGGTCGAGCCCGACAATCTCGACGATGCGGATCGTGCCATCGGGCGTGGGCGGTGGCGCCACCGAGCGGCTGCGGATCAACCCACGTTCGGCCTGTGCCTCGTCCATCGGCACGTAGGCAAAATTGAGCGCGATGTCCCGGCGGATCAGATCGTTGATCGGCCCTTCGAGCGCGCGCAGGCGGTCATTGTCGGCGCCGGGCAGATCGAAGTCCATCCGCGCCGTTCCGTCGTCGGCCATCTGCACGCCGGTGACGAGCGCACCGTCGAAACTCTGGAACACGAGGGCGTTCAGGATGTGCGTATCGGTATGGAGCTGGCGCATCCTGTGCCGGAAATCCGCATCGACCCTTGCCTCGACACGGCCTGCGAGTTCGGCCTCGGTATCGAGCAGGTGCCATAGTCTTCCGGACGAAATTTCGAAACCAACGACCTTCACCTCGCCGCCACCCCAACCGAGGACGCCGCGGTCTGCAAGCTGGCCGCCGCCCCCGGGATAGAACGGCGTCTGCGCCAGCGCGACCTTACCCGGTCGGACGTCGACGATCTCGGTTTCGACGGTGAGGATGTCGGGCTGTTCGTGGCAAAAGAGGTGCATGCCGGCCTCTTACGGCCAGCATCCAGCGGAAGTATTGGTCAAAATTGCTAGCCTGCTGCGGCGCGAGCGAATTGCAGCGGCGTAATGCCGTAACAGCGCTTGAAGTGCTTGTTGAGCGCGCTCTGGTCATAGAAGCCGACCGCCGTCGCCACCTCCGCCGGTGCCGCGGTGCGCCGCAGATGCCGGCAGGCTGCGCCAAGCCTGACTTGCGTCAGATGGGCATGTGGCGTGAGACCGACTGTCCGCTTGAACAGACCGATGAGTTGGAATGTCGTGAGGCCGACACCCGCAGCCAAATCCTCCAATCGGAGGTCTGAGGCATATTCGGCCTCCATGCGCGCCTTCACGCGCGCGACCAGCACGCCGTCTCGCGGCGGTACCTTTATGCCGGCGACGCCACTGCCATGCCGCCTGAACAGAGTACCGAACGATCCGATCAGCAGTTCGCGTTCGCGGAAGACGTCCTGCCCATCCTCGATCGCGCGATGCAGGACGAGGAAACCCTGGATGAGATCTGGGTCATTGAACAGGTTGCGCGTGAAATAGGGCACCGTGTCGATGCCGAGTCCGTCGGCCACGCCGTCGAGAGCGCTCTGGGCAAGATACATCGCGCGGTACTGCCAGCGCTCGCTCCAGCCCATCCAGCCTGCGTGTGGCTCGGCCGGATTGAAGACGAACATGGTCGACGCCTGGGCATTCTGCACCTGGCCACGGCTCTTTACCACCGAGCCGCCCCGCTCCGTCAGCGCCACGACCAGTGCGTCATGCGTATGGGGGGGATATTCATGTGTGGTGAAGTCGGCGCAAAGCAGGCTGAGGCCAGAAAGATGCCGGTCCCACCAGTACTGTGTAGAGTTACGGAGATCGAAACGCGCCATGGCGGAAGTTAACGAGCGCCGAGCGCCGCGATCAATCCTGCAATTTTCGCCAATACGGCGAGGCGTTCCTCGATCAGCGTCATTCAATGATTGCTCGACTCTGGCGTGGCCGCGCCAAGGGCGCCAACGCCGCGGCCTATCTCCACCACTTCACCGAAACCGTCACGCCGGAACTGAAGGCGCTGGCAGGCCACCAGAGTGCTTGGCTGTTGCGCCGGGAGGTCGAAGGCGAAACGGAATTCCTGGCCGTTACCCTCTGGGAGTCGCTCGACGCCATCCGGGACTTTGCCGGCGACGCCGTCGAGACGGCCATCGTCGAACCGCAGGCGCGGGCGGTCCTGTCGAGCTTCGACAGCTTCGCCCGCCACTACGAAGTGGCGGTCAAAGGCTAGACGCCGCGCAGGATCGAAGTGCCGGCGTAACGCGCCTGGGTGCCGAGCTGCTCCTCGATGCGCAGGAGCTGGTTGTACTTGGCGAGGCGATCCGAGCGGGACAGCGAGCCGGTCTTGATCTGGCCGCAGTTGGTCGCGACCGCGAGGTCGGCGATGGTGGCGTCCTCGGTCTCGCCTGAGCGGTGCGACATCACGGCGCCGTAATTGGCGTTCCGAGCCATCGACACGGCCTCCATCGTCTCCGTCAGGGTGCCGATCTGGTTGACCTTGACCAGGATCGCATTGGCCAGACCGTCCTTGATGCCTTGGGCCAGGCGCTTCGGATTCGTGACGAACAGATCGTCTCCCACGAGCTGGATCTTCTTGCCGAGCTTGTCGGTGATCGCCTTCCAGCCCTTCATGTCGTCTTCGGCCATGCCGTCCTCGATCGAAACGATCGGGTAACGCTTCACGAGATCGGCGTAGTAATCGACCATGCCGCCGGCATCGAGCGACTTGCCCTCGCCTTCCAGCTCGTACTTGCCCTTCTTGAAGAATTCGGTCGAGGCGGGATCGAGGGCCAGCATGACATCCTCGCCGGGCTTGTAGCCGGCCTTCTCGATCGCCTTCATGACGAAAGTCAGTGCTTCGTCGGCCGTCGCCAGTTTGGGCGCGAAACCACCCTCATCGCCGACGTTGGTGTTGTGTCCGGCGTCCTTGAGTTGGCCGCGCAACGCGTGGAACACTTCCGAGCCCATGCGCAGCGCTTCGGCGAAGCGCGTGGCCTTCACCGGCATGATCATGAATTCCTGAATGTCGATCGGATTGTCGGCATGCACGCCGCCGTTGATGATGTTCATCATCGGCACCGGCAGCATCGAAGCCTGGCTGCCGCCGACGTAGCGATAAAGCGGCAGGCCGCATTCCATCGCGGCGGCCTTGGCGACCGCGAGAGAAACGCCCAGAATCGCATTGGCGCCCAGCCGGCCTTTGTTCGGCGTACCGTCGAACTCGATCATCGCCCGGTCGATCTTGATCTGCTCCAGCGCATCGAGGCCGGACAGCAGGTCCATGAGATCGGCATTCACCGCCGCGACGGCCTTCAGCACGCCCTTGCCGCCGTAGCGCTTCTTGTCCCCGTCGCGCAGTTCGACCGCCTCGTGGGCGCCGGTGGACGCGCCGGACGGCACGCCTGCGCGGCCCATTGCGCCGCTTTCGAGTTCGACTTCGACTTCGACCGTGGGATTGCCGCGGCTATCGAGGATTTCACGGGCGCGGACTTCGGCAATGGCGCTCATCGGGCAAGACTCCTTGTAAGGCGCGCCTCTCTAGCCGCGCCCTCGGCGCGGAGCAAGTGACGGGATGCTTTGGGCTTTCCATAATGGCGAAAATGACCCTGGGGTGACGATCATGGCGGATCAGAGCCACGTCCATCGGACCACCGCATCGATCGAACAGCGCGTCGACGCCATAGAGGCCGCATTCGACGAGCGGGGCATGAAACCCGGAGAGTTCATCGAGGAATTCAGGCACCTGGCCGAGAAAGAATGGGTTCCCGAGAACGGTGCCCGCGTAGTAGCCAAGGCCTGGACCGATCCGGCCTTCCAGCAACGCCTGCTGCAGAACGGCCGCGACGCCGTCGCCGAACTCGGCCTCACCATGCCGGTCCATCACCGCCATCTCGTGGTGCTGGAGAATACGCCGACCGTGCACAACGTCATCTGCTGGACGCTGTGTTCGTGCACGGCCTTTTCGATCATCGGGCTGCCGCCGGACTGGTACAAGGATCTGGAATACCGCGCCCGCGTGGTCCGTCAGTCCCGCACCGTGCTCAGGGAAATGGGCCTCGACCTGCCGCCCGAGATCGAGATCCGGGTATGAGATACCACGGCGGACACGCGTTACATGGTGCTGCCGGTGCGTCCCGCCGAGACGGCAGGCTGGCCTGAAGAGAAGCTCGCCAAGCTGGTGACGAAGGACGCAATGATCGGCGTCACGCGCCTGTAGGAACGGGGCAAAAGCATGGACGGCATGCATGATCTCGGCGGCAAGCAGGGTTTCGGCCGCGTTCGCTATTCCCTGAAGGCCCAGACCTTCCACGAGCCGTGGGAAAAGCGGGTCAACGCGCTCTACTCGCTCGCGGTCAAGCTCGGCATAGTCAACATGGACGAATATCGCCACGCCATCGAGCGTATGGAACCGCGCCATTATCTCCCGGCGAGCTACTACGAACGTTCACTCACCAGCCTGGCGACGCTCTGCGTCGAGAAGGGAATCGTCACGCGGGAAGAACTGGAGCGCCGTGCCGAGGGCGCTTTCCGCTTTCGGCTCCCAGTGCGCCAGGCCGCCCGAACGTGGCGACGCGCGAGTCCTTCAAGCCCGGCGACAAGGTCAAGGTGAAGACCGAATATGTGCCCCGCCATGTCCGCATGCCCGGATATATCCGCGGCAAGACCGGTATCGTCGTGAGCGAATCGCCGGCCTACCCCTTCCCCGATGCCCATGCGCACGGCGTGAAGGCCGCCGACGAGCCGACCTACGACGTGCGCTTCAGCACCGAGGAGCTTTGGCCGAATTCAGCCGATCCCGCCTTCGTGCATGTCGGCGTCTTCCAGAGCTACCCCGAGCGGGTCGCCTAACTGGCGATTCGGACCGTCGCTAGCGCCAGGCGCTCTTCAACGCCTGATCGGTCTTCCATTTCTCGACGGCGGCGACATCGTCGCAGGAGAAGGCCTGGGTGTTCTTGCGCGGTGTGCCTTCGATCCACGCGAAGACGAGGCATTGCCGGTAAGGCTCGCCGCCCTGCTTGGTCTCGACCCTGATCTCGGCGGTGGTGGCGGCGCCCGACTTGGCATCGCCATAGTCGTCGATGGCAGGCGCGATCTCCCCCACAGAGCGGCCCGCCGCCTTGTTGTCGGCGTACCACTTGGCAAATGTCGTGAATTGCTCGCCCGCGACGCCCTTACCGTCGGCCACCACATAGGCCTTGAGGTCGCGGATCAGCGACTGCGTTGCCGCCTCGGCCTTGGGCTCGGCCGCCTTGCGACGCTCCGCCAGCCTGTCGCGCAGGGCTTTCAGGGCATCGGCGTTGGATGGCGGCGTCGCTGCGATCTGGGTTGAGGGCTCGATACGGCGGATCGGCACCTTGGAGGCCTCGGCATTGAGTTGCTGGGCCTCGGCAGGCGTCAGCTTGCCGACGACCGCGGTGCCCCGTCCCTTCTGCCAATCGCCGATCGCCTTGATCGTCGCCTCGGACTGCAGGTTGCCGTCGATCGGACCGTTGTATTTATCCAGAGTGCGCAGCGATTCCTGGATGCGCTTCCGGTCGGGCTCGGGGCTCTGAAGCACGGTGACGTAATCCGGTGCCGCCGCCGGCCGGGTCGCCGCGACGGGCGCTCCGCCGGTTCCCGGAGCAGGCACGTGCGCGGGCGCCGGGGCTGTACCGCCACCCGCCGAGCATCCTGCGGGATTTTGGAAGCAGCGCTCGACTTCGCCGGCACTCTGCCCGAATGCCGCCGCCGGCAGAAGCGCCGCCAGGCCCAACAGGAGCACCGCGCGGCGCATGTCAGATCCCGCCGTAGGTATTGGCGGCGAGTTGCGCAGGCAGCCCGATCACCAGTACGACCGGCAGCCCGCGCGAGGTCTGCCCGCGGGCGATGATGTGGTCGTTCGGCGCACCCGTCTTTCTTTCATAGGTGCCGTTGCCGCTGAACTTGCCGCCGAAGCACGACAGCGAGAACTTGCCGCTGTTCGGCCCCTCGTTGGTGAAGGTCCCTTCGCAGACCTGCTCGGCGCGCACATTTTCGACCGTGAAGGTGACCGAGCGGTCGCGCCCGATCAGCGCGCCGTAGCGGGTCACGCCATTCAGGCGCGCAACGTTGCCGCTGCCGTCGCGATAGAAGATCGAGGTCGGCCCATAGGAATCGTCGGGCAGCGTATCGCGCGGCACGACGTAGGTTCCGTCGCTGATCACCACCTTGCACTGGCAGTTCACGCTATAATTCTCTCCGAGCGGCCCCAGCTCGGCCAGCCGGCGGTTGCAGTTGGACAGCGCCACTTCCTGCACTTCGCTCTCGCTCATCTGCCCCTTCGAGTAGGAGTCGGCGTAGAGGAAGGCACACTGGCGCGGCAGCGGCACGGCGACGACCTTGTGGCTTGCCGCCATGGTATCCGTGTTTACCCAGTAGCGGTCTGCCATTTGGTTGAAGCGCAGGAAGATCGGATCGCGACGTTCCGCCTTGCCATAGGACGAGAGCGCGGCGGGCTGCGCGATGGCAACCGAGGCGAACATCGGCGCCGTGAGAAGGACGAGAAGGAGGATCCGGATCATAGCTGTCATGTTGTGACCAGAAACATGACCGAAATACGACCTGCCGCGCAGGAGCCATCCCCGCCTGTCTATACCAGCCGGCTCTGGTTCTTGGCCGCCCCGATGAACGAGGTGAACAGCGGATGGGGGGCGAACGGCCGCGACTTGAGTTCGGGATGGTATTGCACACCCAGGAACCAGGGGTGGTCGGGAATCTCGACGACCTCGGGCAAGATGCCGTCGGGCGACATGCCGGAAAACCGTAATCCGACCTGCTCCAGGCGGTCCTTGTAGTTGACGTTGACCTCGTAGCGATGGCGATGGCGTTCGCTGATCACGTCCTGACCATAGATGTCGTGCGCCATGGTGCCACGCCGGAGGTGCGCGGCATAGGCGCCGAGCCGCATCGTCCCGCCGAGGTCGCCCGCCGCGTCGCGCTTTTCGACCTGGTTGCCCCTGATCCATTCGGTCATCAGGCCGACCACGGCGTGCTCGCACGGACCGAACTCGGTCGACGAAGCGCCCTCGAGGCCGAGCAGATTGCGCGCCGCCTCGATCACCGCCATCTGCATGCCGAAGCAGATGCCAAAGAACGGCACTTTGCGCTCACGCGCGAACTTCACTGCGTGGATCTTCCCCTCGGTGCCGCGCTCCCCGAAGCCACCGGGCACCAGGATGCCGTGAACGTGCTCGAGATGGGAGACGGCGTCGTCGCGCTCGAAAATCTCGGAATCCATCCACTCGAGGCCGACCTTCACATTGCTGGCAAAGCCGCCGTGTGTCAGCGCCTCCGACAGCGACTTGTAGGCGTCCAGCAGGACCGTGTACTTGCCCACCACCGCGATGGTCACCTTGCCTTCAGGCTCGCGCACGGAGCGCACGACGCCGCGCCAGCGATCGAGGTTGGGTTCCACTTCCGCTTCGAGCCCGAAGTAGCGGCAGACCTCGCGGTCGAATCCCTGATCGGGGTAGGCGATCGGCACCTGGTAGATGGTGTCGACGTCGCGCGCCTCGATCACCCGCTCCGGCTTGACGTTGCAGAACAGCGCGATTTTGCGCCGCTCGTTGACCGGGATCTCCTTGTCGCCGCTGCGGCAGATCAGAAGGTCGGGCTGGATACCGACGCTCAGCAACTCCTTGACCGAATGCTGTGTCGGCTTGGTCTTGAGTTCGCCCGCTGTCGGCACCCAGGGCAGCAGCGTGAGATGGATGTACATCACGCGCTCGCGGCCGACCTCGTTGCCGACCTGTCGGATGGCCTCGAGGAACGGCAGGCTCTCGATGTCGCCGACGGTGCCGCCGATCTCGACCAGGACGAAATCCTCCTGATCGACGTCGGTGAGCACGAATTCCTTGATGGCGTCGGTGATGTGCGGAATGACCTGCACCGTCGCACCGAGGTATTCGCCGCGGCGTTCCTTGGCGATCACCCCGGAGTAGATCCGCCCCGTCGTGATGTTGTCGGCCTGCTTGGCATCGACGCCGGTAAAGCGTTCATAGTGGCCGAGATCGAGGTCGGTTTCGGCCCCGTCGTCGGTCACGAAGACCTCGCCATGCTGATAGGGGCTCATCGTCCCCGGATCGACATTCAGGTAGGGGTCGAGCTTACGCAGCCTGACCCGATAGCCACGGCTTTGCAGCAGCGCGCCCAGCGCCGCCGACGAAAGACCCTTGCCAAGCGAGGAAACCACGCCGCCCGTTATGAAGATAAAGCGCGTCATGGGCTTACAGCATACTAAACGTTGTTGGTCGCAGCCATAGGGATATCCCTTCCGGCGGAAACTTTTCCGCGGAACGGCCGGCGAATGTCGCGGTCGTGTTAGCGGGTCGGCGCGGCGGGTTGGGCCGGCGCTGGAGGGGCCGTCGTACCGCCGGGGATGGCCGGCGCTGTCTGACCGGCTGGCACCTGATCCATGAGGGACTTCGTGTTGCGTCCGGGGCCGGTCATGCTCCAGGCCATCAGCAGGCTGAGCGCAAAGAAGATCGTGGCGAAGATCGCCGTCAGGCGTGAAAGCACGTTGGCCTGGCCGCGCACCGAGAACAGCGCATCGGTACGGCCCATGCCGAGGCCGCCGCCTTCGCTGCGCTGAAGCAGGATGACAACGATCATCGCGGCGGTAACGCCGACATGGATAATCAGCAGCACCAGCCGCCAATCGTGCAGAAAGCCTCGTACCGCGTCCATTATTGTCCAGAGCTAGATGGGGATGTCCGCCAAGCGGGCGCTTCTAGCCGCTTTAGGCGGCCTTGGCGATAGCCAAAAATTCATCGACCTTCAGGCTGGCGCCACCGACCAGGGCACCATCGACATCGCCCGCGGCCAGCAATTCGCCGGCGTTGCTGCCCTTCACTGACCCGCCGTAAAGCAGGCGCACCGCGTCGGCGTCGGGCACCAGGCCAGTCAACACCCGGCGAATATGCGCATGTGCCGCAGCAACTTCCGCCGTGGTCGGCGTCTTGCCCGTGCCGATCGCCCAGACTGGCTCGTAGGCCACCACCAACCTCGCTGCAGAGGCCGCCGCCGGCACACTGCCCTTTAACTGCGCTTCCAGCACCGCAAGGGTGCGCCCGGCCTCGCGCTCCGCCAGCGTCTCGCCGATGCAGACGACCGGCAGCAGGCCGGCGCGCCATGCCGCTTCGGCCTTCGCTCGCACGACGGCGTCGGTTTCGCCGCAATCGGTACGCCGCTCCGAATGCCCCACGATGACGTGGCTTGCGCCGGCATCCTTCAGCATCTCGGCGGAGATGTCGCCGGTATGGGCGCCGCTGGCTGCGGCATGGCAGTTCTGGCCGCCGACCAGGACACCACTGCCCTTCACCGCCTTGGCGATCCCCATGAGCAACGTCGCCGGCGGACAGATCAGAACCTCGCGGTCGGTCCAGCCTGCCTGCTTGACGCCCTCGGCCACGCCTCCGGCAAGTGCCAGGGCATCGGCGGTTAGACCGTTCATTTTCCAGTTGCCGGCGATCAGCGGCCGCCTCGATCGTGCCATTCGGTTTCCCTCGGGTTCTTCTTTCGGCGTGTCTAGCGGCAGCGCGGGTTGTGGTCAAAGTCCGCTTGGTTGCCTGCCAATGGGGCCAGTGGTAGGCATGGCGCCCATTCAAAAACCCCTGCCGGCTCCGTGAATCAATTCCGCAAGTTCGCCCGTTTCATCATCCTCTTCGTGCTTTTCGGCATGCTGATCGTCAGTTTTGCCTTCTGGGGCATAGGCGACATGCTGCGCACCGATGGCCGCAGCACCGAGGTAGCCCATGTCGGCGGCACCCGCCTGCCGCTTTACGGTTGGATTGGCGGGTCGCCGGTCTACGTCAACGAAGTCCGCGACCAGTTCAACCGCCAGCTCGAGGCGATCCAGCGCCAGACCGGACAACGGCCCGAGCCGGAACAGGCTCTGCGTTACGGGTTGCACGTCCGCGCCCTCGAGGAAGTCATCCAGCGCGCCGTGCTCGACTATACCGTCCAGCAGTTCGGCCTGACCGTCAGCGACGCCGAGGTTCAGGCCGCCATCGCCCGCAATCCCGCGTTCCAGGGGACCGGCGGCGCCTTCGATCCCCTGCTCTTCCGCAACCGTCTGCAGCAGGCACGCCTCAGCGAAGCGCAGTTCGTAGCTGAAACGCGCCGCGAGATTGCCTCCGGCCAGCTCTTCGCGGTGGTGCGCAGCGATGGTCTCTCGCCCAAGTCCCTGCGCGACGACATTTTCAAGGCGGAAAGCGAGAAGCGCGTCGCCGAGACGATTTATGTCCCCGACGCCATCATCGTCGACGTGCCCAAGCCCACGGCCGAGCAGCTCGGTGCCTATTTCGAGGCCAACAAGACCAAGTTCCAGATCCCGGAATTCCGGGCGTTTTCCTATGTCATGCTCACGGTCGACGATATCCTCCCCCAGATCGCCGTTTCCGCCGACCAACTGAAGCAGGAATATGAAGCCCGTGCCGCCGAGTTCGGCACGCCCGAGAAGCGCGACGTGGACCAGGCGATGGCCGACACCGAAGCCAAGGCCAAGGCGATCATCGCCGCGGCCGCCGCCGGCAAGTCGCTCGAGGACGCAACCAAGGAAGTTCTCGGCAGTGCCGACGGCGTGATCAAGCTCGGCCCCGTCACCAAGAAGGAGCTGCCACCCGGCCCGCTCGCTGACGGCATCTTCGGCCTTCCCGAAGGCATTGCGCCGGCGCCGATCCAGTCCCCACTCGGCTGGCATATCGTGCGCATCAACAAGATCGAAGCCGGCAAGGCGGTACCGTTCGACGAGGTCAAGGAAAAGCTCGAGAAGGACATGCGGGCGCAGCAGGCGCCGGATCTCCTGATAAAGCTGGTCACCGATTTCGAGCGCACGCTGGGTAAGACCCAGTCGATGAAGACTGCGGCCGAGGAACTCGGTCTCAAGGTGAAGACCTACGAGAACGTCGATGCGCGCGGCCAGGATTCGGCGGGCAAGCAGGTTGTCATCGGCCCGGCCGCCGCCGAACTGGTCCAGGCGGCATTCGCCACGCGCGAAAGCGCCGAGAGCGAGCTGCTGGAAACCCAACGCGGCGAGTACTTCGTCGTCCGGACCGATCGCGTCACGCCTGCCCGTATCCCCGCGCTCAACGAGGCCGAATCCAAGGTTGTCGACGCTTGGCAGGCCGAGGAGCGCAAGAAGCTCGCCAACGCCAAGGTGAAGGCTGCGGTCGAACAGGCCAACGCAGGCACCGATCTGGCCACCATCGCCAAGGATCTCGGCACCGAGATGCGGACGGCCAAGCCGGTCACCCGCTTTGAGGCTGACGCGGGCAATTATCTCAGCCAGCCGGTGGTCGTCGAACTCTTCAAGCTTGCCCTGGGCAAGACCCAGTCGGTGCGCACAGGCGAAGGCAACGTGATCGTCCGCGTCAAGCAGGTCGAGCCTCCCGACCTGGCCAAGGACAAGGAAGCCCTCGACCGCTTCGGCAAGCAGCTCGATACCATGATGGCAAACGATCTCATTCTCGAGCTCGTCGCCGCGCTCCGCGCCAAGTACGGCGTCACGGTCGATGAGGCCAACTTCGCGGCAGCGTTCCGCCCGCAGCAGCAGTAGCGCGCCATGTCGATTTCTCCCGACTTCGATGGCTTCGCGGCACGTTACGACGCCGGCACACCGCAGGTCGTCTCGACCACATTGGTCGCGGACCTCGACACGCCGGTCTCGGCCTATCTCAAGCTCGCCGATGGGCGCGCGAACTCCTTCCTGCTCGAGTCGGTCGAGGGCGGTTCCGTGCGCGGCCGCTACTCGATCGTCGGCCTCAAGCCCGACGTCATCTGGCGCTGCACCAAGGGCAAGGCCGAGATCAACCGCCATGCCCGCAGCGACGCCCAGGCCTTCGAACCGCTGGACGGCCGGCCACTCGAAACGCTGCGCCTGCTGATCCGGGAATGCCAGATGGAACTGCCGCCCGGGCTGCCGCCCATGGCCTCGGGCCTGTTCGGCTTCCTGGGCTACGACATGGTCCGCGATATGGAGCGGCTGCCGGATGAGAACCCGGACCCGATCGGCCTGCCCGACGCAATCATGGTGCGGCCGACGCTGATCTGCATCTTTGACCGGCTGGAAGACAACGTCACGCTGGTCACGCCGGCCTGGCCATTGCCCGGCGTCAGCGCCCGTGCGGCTTACGAAGCGGCGCAGGAGCGGTTGGCCGACGCGGTATCGGATTTCGAACGTACGCTGCCTTCCCGCGGCGACGATGCCGATGCCCTCGATGCCCTGCCCGAACCGCAGGCCAACATGTCCAAGGACGACTTCAAGCGCATGGTCGAGACCTGCAAGGAGTACATCCGCGCGGGGGACGCCTTCCAGATCGTGCCCTCGCAGCGCTTCTCCGTGCCGTTCAAGCTGCCGCCGCTCTCTCTCTACCGGTCGCTCCGCCGCATCAACCCGTCACCGTTCCTGATCTTCTTCGACTATGGCGATTTCTCCATCGTGGGTTCGAGCCCGGAGATCCTGGTCCGCCTGCGCGACAACATCGTCACCATCCGGCCCCTCGCCGGGACCATACGACGCGGCGCCACGCCGGAAGAAGACAAGCAACTCGCCGAAAAGCTGCTGGCCGACCCCAAGGAGCATGCCGAGCACTTGATGCTGCTTGACCTCGCCCGCAACGACGTGGGTCGCGTGGCCAAGATCGGCACGGTGCGAGTCGTCGAGCAGTTCACGATCGAGAAGTACAGCCACCTCCAGCACATCAGCAGTCACGTCGAAGGCGTCCTCGAGGTTGGGCTGGACGCCATCGACGCGCTGAAGGCCGGTTTCCCCGCCGGTACCCTGTCCGGTGCCCCCAAGGTCCGCGCCATGCAGATCATCGACGAAGTCGAGCCGGTGCGCCGCGGCATCTATGCCGGCTGCGCCGGCTACTTCGCCGCCAACGGCTCGATGGACACCTGCATCATGCTGCGCACCGGTCTGGTGAAGGACAACACCCTGTATGTGCAGGCAGGCGTCGGCGTGGTGGCCGATTCGGATCTCGAGGCCGAATATCAGGAGAGCGTGCTGAAAGCCCTGGCCCTGGTTCGCGCGGCGGAAGAGGCCGTGCGATTCGCCAGCTCCCGCAACTGGAATCCCGGCAACACGCGGCGTTGAGCCTACGGGACGAAGCGGGATAGGCTCCTCCCAACGGAGGAGACCCCCATGTCGGAATGGCAGAAGCGCTACCAGAGACTCGTTTTCGATCGCCCGCATCCTAAGGTGCTGCGGGTGACGATGAACCGCCCGGAGAAATACAACGCCACCGACTCGATCATGCACACCGAACTGGTCAATGTCTGGCGCGACATCGACGGCGACGACACCGTGAACTGCGTCATCATCCAGGGCGCCGGCGGCAAGGTGTTCTCGGCCGGCGGCGACTTCGATCTCATCGAAAAGAACATCACGGACTACAACGCGCTGCTCCGCACCTGGAAGGAAGCGCGCGACATCGTCTACAACGTCATCAACTGCTCCAAGCCGATCGTGAGCACCATGCGCGGACCGGCGGTCGGCGCGGGCCTCGTCGCCGGCATCCTGGCGGATGTCTCGATCGCCTCGAAGAAGGCCAAGATCATCGACGGCCACACCCGCCTCGGCGTCGCCGCCGGCGATCATGCCTGCATCGTCTGGCCGCTGCTCTGCGGCATGGCCAAGGCCAAGTACTATCTCCTGCTCTGCGAGGCGGTCGACGGCGAGGAGGCCGAGCGCATCGGACTGGTCTCGCTCTGCGTCGAGGACGATCAGCTCGAGGCCAAAGGGCTCGAAGTCGCGACCAAGCTCGCCGAGGGCGCGCAGACCTCTATCCGTTTCACCAAGTACGCGCTCAACAACTGGCTGCGCATGATGGGCCCGACCTTCGACACCTCGACAGCACTCGAAATGCTGGGCTTCCTCGGTCCCGAGGTGAAGGAAGGGCTGGCTTCGCACCTCGAGAAGCGCAAGCCCAAGTTCGACCCCTACTCGCCTCTGTGAGGAACGATCCATGCGCGGACTCGACGGAAAGAACGTCATCGTCACCGGCGGCGGCGGCGCCATCGGCGGCGCCATCTGCCGCCGCTTCGCCGGCTACGGCGCGAAGGTCGGTGTGTTCGACAAGAACCTCGACGGCGCCAAGAAGGTCGCGGCCGAGATCAAGGGCTTTGCGTCGGGCGTCGACATCGCCGACTACGAGGCCGTCGGCAAGGCGATCGCCGAATTCGAGGCCAAGGCAGGCCCGACCGACATCCTGGTGAACAACGCCGGCTGGGACCGCTTCGCCAACTTCGTCGACACGACGCCCGACCTCTGGGACCAGCTGATCGCCATCAACCTGCGCGGGCCGCTCAACATGAGCCACTTCGTGCTGAAGACCATGGTGGCGCGCGGCAGCGGCCGCATCGTCAACATCGCCTCGGACGCGGGCCGCGTCGGCTCCTCGCAGGAAGCCGTCTACTCGGCCTGCAAGGGCGGCATCATCGCCTTCACCAAGACCGTGGCGCGCGAAGTGGCGCGCAAG